>Ga0247740_1000049_pt1 | contig 54846 bp, 51 predicted proteins | sample UWRJL148409B2_FD_180942 | JGI IMG/M metagenome (GOLD analysis project Ga0247740, IMG submission 180942) | Plant litter microbial communities from Arlington Agricultural Research Station in Wisconsin, United States - UWRJ-L148-409B-2 | ecosystem: Environmental > Terrestrial > Plant litter >...
TGTTACTAATATTTTCATACCTCAAAGTTCGCCTTAAAACAAAGGCGATGTTAAAGGATATCAATCCGAAAAGTATGATTTTCAAACTATCTGAAAGACTTCGGTGTAGTACCGGTAACCCGTTTAAAATAGTTATTAAAATAGGTAGGGTACTCAAAGCCTAACGCAAAAGCAATATCGGCTACGCTCCAGTCGGTATGCCGTAATAGCGCTTTGGCCTCGGCTACTATGCGTTCAGCAATATGTACTGAGGTTGGCTTACCGGTCACTTCTTTTACCGAGCGGTTCAAATAGTTCACGTGCACAGAAAGTCCTGCCGCAAAGTCATATGCGTTCCTTAGCTTTAGCCGATCAGCGCTCCGTTCAACGGGAAACTGCCTTTCTAAAAGGTCCAGGAACAAATGCGTGATCCGCGTTGCTGCATTTTTATAGGGAATGCTGTTTTGCGAGGGTTGAATCCGCAAGGCTTCATGCAGGATCAGCTCAATGCAATTCCTGATCAGGTCGCCTTTGAACAGATAATCACCATTGTATACCGCCAGCATCCTTTGAAATATTTCCCGCATAAAATCTGCCTGATCGGTGTTGAGCGGGATGACCGGGTTATCGGCGGCCTGGAATAAGGGTGAGCTTTTTAAAATGTCTGGCCGTTTAATAAATGCTTCCGTAAACAAACAGGCATAGCCGCTTCGGCTTCCCGAACGCCGGACCGTATGCGGTACCTTTGGGTTGACAAAAAACAGAACGGTTCCATCGATCTCTGCAATCCTGTCACCAAAGTGTACTGTCATCTCGCCCGTTACCAGGCCCATCTTATAAAAATCACGGCGGCCTCTTGAAGCCGGCACATCCTGGGTAGCTATCGATCCGAAAACTTCATGAACCCTAAAGCCCTGCAACCGTAGTTCCTGCATACTCACTCCGGGAATTTCAGCTGATACATCAATGGCCATGCTGCAAAATTAACAAAATCAAACCGGGATCGGATCAGTCAATTTATCCCAGATAGGCTTGTAACGCTCTTGAACGTTTGCTGTCGCGCAGCCGGGCAAGCGCCCTGTCTTTGATTTGCCTTACCCGTTCACGCGTAAGGTGATATTTTTCACCGATCTCTTCCAGGCTATGCGCATGCTGATTCTTCAAACCGAAAAACAACTCTAAAACGTTTCTTTCTTTTTCACCGAGCGTTCGCAGGCTTTGAGATACTTCAATACTAAGCGATTCCTTCATCACGTCTTTATCGGTTCCGGGTTCAGCGCTTTGCAAAACATCCAGCAGTGTATTATCCTCCTCAGCTGAAAAGGGCGAATCATAGGAGATATGCTTGCCCGCATGTGCCAGCACATCGCTTACCTTTTCAGTCGTTGTTTCCAGGGTTTCAGCCAGCTCCTCAGGCGTTGGCTGGCGCTCATATTGTTGTTCCAGTTGCGACGCGGCTTTTGAAATTCTGGAAAGGTCTCCAACTTTGTTCAATGGCAGCCGGATCATCCGGCCCTGCTCATTGATAGCCGAAAGGATAGACTGGCGGATCCACCACACGGCATAGGATATAAATTTAAATCCCTTCGTCTCGTCAAAACGCTTAGCCGCTTTGACCAGGCCAAGATTGCCTTCGTTGATCAGGTCGCCAAGTGTAAGTCCGGAACTTTGGTATTGTTTTGCGACGGAAACCACAAACCGCAGGTTCGCAGTTGTCAGCCTTTCCAGGGCAGCATCGTCGCCCTGTCTTATTTTCTGTGTCAATATCACCTCTTCCTGCGCGGTGATCATTGGAATCTTTGCTATATCTGACAAATATTGATTCAACGACGCGCTCTCACGATTGGTGATCGACTCACTAATTTTAAGTTGCCTCATTTATTTTAATAATTATAAAGTGAATGCTAAAGATCAGGTGCCTTAAAAAGCGCGAAAAGCAGAAATCATCTATTAATAGATTCAGCGGAGTTGCCGGTGCCTGCGGAAAAAAGGAGTGTAAATCTTTAACGAACAAAGATAAGCACAGAACGCAAAAATAGTGTTAACTGGATGTCAAGATGTCTTTATTACGAAACTAATGCGCAGTACATTTTTCCCGAACCATAGGCCGAGCGGCGCTCATTGAGTTTTTCAACGTTGCGATAACCCAGGCTGTTAAACAACGCTTTTAGATTTTTAATACTTATCGGGTGTGGTACCCAGGCATTTGACCGGTCCGTGTCATATTCAATAATGATGAAACGGGGAAAATTTGCAAACATCGGCTCCAGTTTTCGGATCAGTGCCGGTTTGTCGGCGACATAATGCAAAGCATTCGCGATAAGTATTCCATCAAGATCCGAAAGGTCCAGCTTATCTTTTTCAAAATTCGCCTTAATAAAATCTGCATCAGCTAAATTCAAGCTTTGATTTTCCCGGTCAATTGCAGTTACATGACTATCCGCGGGCAACAAAGCTAACAAGGCCCTGGTGAATGTACCGCTGCCGCAGCCCAGGTCCGCCCAATATTGAATGGCATCGGCCTTCACAGCGTCTTTAATAAACGAAACCGCTTCCTGGTGAGTCATTAACCTAATTTACACAATTTTTGGCTGCAGCATTAAAATATCGTCTGCACTTTCTTGATGGTTTTTGCAAGGTCGATGCCCTCATCTAATACACCCTTAAAAAGGTCTCCGGTTTCTTTAAGGCGGTCCAGCGCATTGTGTATGTTAAAATGCTGAATGGTTAAGCCAGCCTTTACCTCGTCCCAATGTAAAGGCATAGAAACTGTTGCGCCCGGCTTCGGCCTCAATGAATAAGGGCCGGCAATAGTAGCACCAGGACGATTTTGTAAAAAGTCCAGGTACATTTTTCCTTTCCGGGCAGCAATGCTGCGTTCAAGACTGGTAAAATCCGGTATTTGTTTGTGCACCAGTTTAACAATGATATTCGCAAACATTTGCGACTGATCGTAAGTGTACTTACCGCCGAGTGGAATATAGATATGCATTCCCGTTGATCCGGAAGTTTTTGGATAGGCCGGTACTTCGATGGCATCCAAAATTTCTTTGGTGATGCAAGCCGCCTGTACTACCTGGTCATAGGTGTGTTTATCCGGATCAAGGTCAATTACGCAATAGTCCGGGTTATCGGGTGTTTCCGCCCGGCTGAACCACGGGTTAATCTCGATGCAGCCAAGGGAATTCATCCATAACAAACTTGCCTCATCTGTACCCACCAGATACTTAGTAACCTTTCCTTCGCCGGTTACATGATCGAATGTTTTCGCCCAGTCCGGGGCTTTATCGGTCACATTCTTTTGATAGAAGCTTTGGCCATGAATGCCACCCGGAAAGCGGTTCAGGGACATGGGCCGGTCCTTCAGATAGGGCATCATGTATTCACCTACTTTGTAATAGTAATTCAGCATCTCACCCTTGGTGATCTTATCTTCGGGCCAGTAAAGTTTGGTGACGTGGTTAAACTTGAGCTGATGCCCGCAGACCGTTTTTGTCTGCGTGTCCTCTGTCGGGTTTAACAGGGTTTTACGCTCGGTGCTTTTGACCGGTTCTAATTTTAAGTCCGCCTTTTTTGACTTGCCCTTCTTTTCTTCCTTTACAGAATGATCAGTTTGTTTGTCGACTTCGGTAACGATTTCGTCTGTATCTGCGGGTTTCTCTAAAATAACATCTTTCGCTTTTTTGTCTGTACGCATTCCCTTAAAGGATGCCTGCCGGAATACGCCATCACTGGTGACTTCCGCAAATGCCACTTCGCAAACGAGTTCAGGTTTTAACCAGGTCGGCTTGGCACCCATCCGTTTGGGGCGAAAACGCGTGGGCTTATCCACATCAACCTCATATTCAAAAGGACTTTTATTCGTGATCAACGGCTTAAATTCAGCCATCATTTCTTTCTGCAGTTTATCCGAGAAACCGGTGCCCACCTTTCCGACAAATTGCAGTTCGCCATTGGCATCGTAAACACCTAATACCAATGCACTGAACGATTTCCCCGTGCCTTCATTTTTGGTAAACCCGGCAATAACCACTTCCTGTCTGCGCTGTACTTTAACCTTTAGCCATTCCTTGCTGCGCAAGTCTGAGGTGTAAACACTATCTGCTTTCTTGGCGATAATGCCCTCGAGTCCCATACGTTCGGCTGCATCGAAAAAGGCGATACCATCTGCATCAAATACCTTGCTTTGCCGGATATGGTCGTTATCCGTTGGCAGGACGTCTTTTAGAATGGCCTGGCGATGGCTAAGCGGCAAACCCATCAGGTTTTTGCCTTCATACCAGAGTATGTCAAAAATATAGAACACGAGATTGCCATCCGCCTCGCTTCGCCAGTTCTGCATGGCGCCGAAATCCGAAATGCCCTTTTCGTTCAATACCAATAACTCACCATCCAGCACGGCATTCATTCCCCATGATTTCAATGCGGCATTGATGGGATAATATTTGTCAAATGGCAGGTTATTCCTGGAAATAAGGGACACTTCGTCTTTTTGGATATTGGCTATCGCACGATAACCATCCCATTTTACTTCATAAAGCCAGCCGGGCTCGTCAAAAGGCTGATCCACCAGCGTAGCCTTCATGGGCTTGATTTTAACAGGTACAGCAGATTTTGGAGCAGATTTTAAAGTCGCCTTAACATCAATTGACTCTTCTGCATCGCCTGTCTCCACCTCATCGGCTAATTCTTCATCAGGTGCAATCGTTTCCTCATGCCCGTTCTGCCAGACTTTTTCGCTGGTCTTTTCCATCACCTCAATGGTTTTGCCTGAAATAACAGACTTATCTTTTTTAGTGATGTCCGTTTGCGTGGCGAATTCGTCTTTATGCTTGATCATCAGCCAGCCGTTTTCGCCCATACCATGGGTTTTCACCAAGGCGAACTCACCCTGGAGCTTTTCGCCGTGCAGTTTTATTTTTACAGATCCGGCAGCCAGCTGTTTGAGCAGGTGCTTTTCCTGCGCCTTTTTACCTTTAATTTCCTCTATGGGTTCATAGGTGCCCTTATCCCACACGATTACGGTGCCGCCGCCGTACTCGCCTTCGGGAATAATACCCTCGAAATGCAGGTAGTCAAAAGGATGATCTTCCACCATCATGGCCAGGTGCTTGATCTTCGGATCGAGACTTGGGCCTTTCGGCACTGCCCAGCTTTTCAATACGCCATCCATTTCTAAACGGAAATCATAATGCAGGCGGGATGCATCGTGCTTTTGCACGACGAAAACAAGGCGATCCTTGTCTTTGCTCTTTCCGGCTTTGGGTTCAGCGGTCTTTTTAAAGTCACGCTTCTTTTCGTATTCCTTTAGTTTTTCCATGAGGCGGCGAAGCCCCTTCCGGGGCTTTTATTTTAATTCTTTCTTTCGATTGTCTTTTCGACCGCAGCGCGTTGATTACTGCCCGCCTCTTTTTTTGCAGCTGATACTTTCGAGGGCGTAGTGCCTTTTTTCTTTGCTTCGTATTTCAACTCGTGTGGTTGTTCCGATACAGAACCACGCTCCACCTTTGTTCCTCTTGTTGCCATTAGTATATTTTTTATTTTGTAAATCTTTTAACTATAACAACAATCATAACAGGAGGTTTGGGCGAAAAGGCAGTTTAGTAAATGTCTGTAGGCGCTTTTTAGGTTGAACCAATTCAATCCTTATCAGACAACTCGATCCAAACAGGCGCATGATCGCTGGAATGTTCCCAGCCGCGCACATCCTTATCCACACCAGAGCTTAGCAATCTTTTTTCAAGCACATCATTTAGTAAAAAATGATCTAAACGCAAGCCTGCGTTTCGCCCATAAGCATTCCGGAGATAATCCCAAAACGTATAGATGGGATCATCGGGGTGTAAGTGGCGTATCGCATCTGTCCAACCGATTTTTAAGAGCGCACGCCATAACTTGCGGGCTTCCGGCCTGAACAAAGCGTTGTCTGCGTATTTTTCAGGTTTATAGGTATCAAGTTCGGTCGGCATGATATTATAATCCCCCACCAGCGCCACCGGCAAACCGAAGCTTTGTAATTTTCTACCATGGGTTGTAAGACGTCGGATCCACTTTAGCTTATAGTCGAATTTTGGCCCGGGAAACGGATTACCATTAGGAAGGTAGAGACACCCGATGACAATCCCATTGACAAAGGCCTCGATATAGCGGCTATGGCTGTCCTCGGGATCCCCATCGAGTCCGCGCCGGGTTTCCTGGATTTCGCCGTAGCGCGACAGGATCGCTACACCGTTCCAACTTTTCTGTCCCTGCCAGATCGCGTGATAACCCGCATCAAGCAGCACCCGTTCAGGAAATTTATGATCCTCGGTTTTTAGCTCCTGCAAACAAACCACGTCCGGCTTAGCCTCCGACAACCAGCGCAAAAGCTGGCTGATACGGCCGTTAATGCCATTAATATTATAAGTAGCAATCTTCACCGCAAAAGCTAATCTTTGATCACCGCATCGGTCGCTACTTTCGCAGCTTTCTTAGGAATAATTGTTTTTTTATCTATTATTTCCGCGGCGGTATCACTGAGCCCGTCTTTAACCCTGCGGCTGATCTGCCTGCGGTACTGCGCGCCCTTGTCTGTAAGAAACAGCCAGCCCAGCGTAATGCCTGCTGTTAAACCTAAAGCAGCACCGATGATCAGCCCGGTATGATCTTCTTTTTTAAATGGATTTTTCATACACAGATAACAGATTATTTCTGTCAATGTTCCACTGAACTTTCTGCTAAGTAAATTACTTTATAACAAAACCTTAAAATGGAACGTTAATTATTATAGTCCTTTGGGGCGGACGCCCCTTCAGTTTTACTATCATCAAAAAATAATGGAAGCCACACAATCAAAAGCAAATTATCAGGCGCAGCTATTCCTGTATGATCTGGCAAATAAAGCCAGGGAACATTGGTTCAAACCCGAAGAAGGATGGGAAGTCAGCCTGGCTTCGCCGGCGGATAAAATTGCGATTGAAAAAAAGTTTTTTCCTACTTTATCAGGCAAGTTTCCTGCAGAAATCATGCTTGAAATGTTTAACGCCGTTACCAACGGGCTGAAACAAGTTAAATCTGCAGACGAGCTGTTGGTTGATACAAAAAAGATAAGTACGGATAACCTTCATTATTTGATCGCCATTAATCCCAATCGTGTCCGCACTTAAATATCCGGCTCCTCATATCGCTGAATAATTTCCGCCAATTCTCTTTGCTCGGGGATACTTAACAAATCTCCGGTATAAGCTATCTCCCCGTTATCAAAAACGCGCAGCGTTCCCAGATAATCAGGATTAGCCTCATCAGGCAAATGGTTGCTATCGGCATTTAACTCCGCTGGTTCGGTGAATAAGTGCGTTTCATCTCCAAAAGCGTCCTTATAAATTTTATACATTCCTGTTGCATGTAATCCCCGATCTCCCTCCTTTTCCAAAACCGGTTCAATAATCAGAAAGCGGTCTGTTCCGTCGGGTTGCGTGATACTTGTTTGTACTGGGTTGATCATATGGCAGCTGATACAAAATTCGTACCTGTTCAACATATAGCGCCGCCCAAAGGTGAATGCCGGACAGGAAGGATGTTAATGTACTTTTTTGACGTCATTAAAACCAATGCAGGTAATAAAAGACGAGTCGCATAAGGGTATGAAATTGATCTAATCGACCTGGCTAATTCCTTTTGTGGTGACCAATTTGCCTTTTTCTTCCGGCACGTGATGAATCTTCTTGATGTAAAGTTCGTCCACAAGTATAACCGTGATAGCCAGCAACGGAACGGCCATGATAATGCCGAGCGCGCCGGAAACGGAACCCATGATCAGCTGGCTGATCAGGGTAAGGGCGGGTGGCAGGTTGATCATTTTCTTCTGGATTAGGGGGTTAACAATATTACCGGTGATGGTTTGTGATACAATGTAAATGATCGCCACTCCGATACCGGTATTGGTGCTGACGGTCAGTCCGAGCAGTGTGCCTGGGATCATCGCCAATACAGAGCCTAAGGTCGGAACGATCTCGAGCAGACCTGTTAAAAGGCCAAGTACCAGTGCAGCGGGTATTCCCACGACACTGAGACCGATGCTGATCATGACAGAGACCAGCACCATGGAAACCATCATTCCCTTCAGCCAGCCTTTTAGTGACAGGCTGATCCGGTCCAGAATATGCCGCCCTGTTTTTTGGCGGGAAGGGGGTAGCATAAGGAGCAGGCCATCTTTGTAAATCGAAGGATTGGTTGTAAAAAAAATGCCAAGGAATAAAATGATATAAACGTCGCCAAGCACACCGAAGCTGGTTGTAAAGAACGAACGCGCGGTGTTCAGCATATCGCCGGATGGCTTGTTTCCTGTAGCTTCCAGCAATTGCCGGCCCAGATCGCTCTCCCCTAATTTTGTACGAAGATGCGCCACCGTGCCGGGAAGCGTTCTGCTTAATTCGCTGATCTGCTGTTGAATACGGGTACCCATAAACCAGAACAGGACGCCGGTCAGCATAAAGGTCAGGAGTACACCGGAAATCATGGCTACCCTGCGTTTGCATTTGATGCGTCGTTCAATGAAATCAGCCAGGCCGTGAAAAAAGGTGGCTATCAGGGACCCTGCCAGGATCATCAGCAGGACATTAAATGCGACGCGCGCGATCAATATCGCTGATACCAGTAAGGCTACGATGCCAACAGTCACCCAAACTTTTTGTGTATACGTCTGGTTGCCTGAACGACGGTTGTTCTCCATTATTTATAATATAAATTTCGCTTTGTGCTATGCACCTTTTTTAACGCTCAGGCTGCTCATCAACTGATCGTACAGATCATCGCTGTTGGCTTTTGCAGGCTTTAGTTTTTTAATCGTTGGACGTTTTCCTTTTGCTTTCTGCTCAATGATCTTGAGCAGTTCTGTATGATACTCATCTTTATACTTCGACAGGTCAAGCGGCTCGGCATATTGATCGATCAGGGCCAGACCCATCTTTAGTTCCTTATCGCTTACTTTGATGTCGTCATCCAGTTTCAGATCCTCCTGATCACGAATTTGCTGCGCGAAGCGTATCCGGGTCACTACAATCGCTTTGTCAACAGGATGCACGATACACAAGCTCTCTGTGCTGCGCAAAACGAAACGTGCTAAACCCGCCTTCCCTGATTTCTTCAAGGCTTCCAGCAATAGCGCGTAGGCTTTGTTGTTTTTTGTCGCTGGCTCGGTATAATAAGATGTCTCGTAAAACATCGGGTTCACAGCAGCAACATCTACAAAACTTTCTATTTCAATAACCTTGGTTTTTTCTGGTGCCGCCGCCTCAAAGTCTGCATCCTCAATAATGACGTAATCATCGTCATATTTATAGCCCTTAACGATCTTGTCGTAAGGCACTTCTTTTTTCGTGTTTTCGTTTACCCGCTGAAATTTAATATGCGCATGGTCGCGGCCGTCCAGCATATCCAGGTCAAGTCTGGTCTCCTGGACCGCTGAGAATAATTTAATAGGTATACTTACCAAGCCAAAGCCTATCGAACCCGTCCAGATGCTTCTCATAATTCTTCGTCATTAAAGTGTTTACTATCGGCATGCGGTATCGCCGCCTCTATCTGATCCGCAAGCTGGTAAAGTAATTCTTCGTCCAGTTCAACCGGATTTTGGCAGATATGCAGGTAGTTGTTGCTGTCCGGCTCAAAACTGGCAACAAATTCACCATTTTCAAAAACGCGGTAACGGCAGCGCTGCGCATCATGATGCGGGTATTCGCCGACCTGAAAATGGTGGACTTCCTTATCCTTGCTGATCGTGATCGTGAAATTCTCCATGTCCTTACAACTGTTGGAGGTTCATATTGTTTAACAGGTATACAATTTGCGCAATGCGTTAGATACGTGAATTAAGCGCGATTATGCGATTAACCCCAGGTGAAGCAACAGGCCGCGTCCCGGCGAATGCCGCTGCGCCACATAGGGCCGAAAATTTATCGTCTCAAAACTTTCCAGTTCGCAATAAGCCTGATACAATGTTTTTAAGTTCAGGTCCCAATCTGTTCCCCCGGCATCCAGGCGTCTGAAATAAAGCACGTCCGCAACGAGTCTATCAACTTCATAACGCTTGCCTTGCGAACTGGTAAATTTCCTGACCTTGCCAGCGCGACTGATAAATTCCGCATAAGACAGCTCCGGCAATTGTTTTCGGTAAAGGTTCATGTCACAAAATACGAAAAATTAATGAGTGGCAAGGCAAACGAGCGTTCCAGCTAACAAAAGAACATATCCAGATTTGTGCTCTATATTCAGTTTATCGCTAATCAGGTTTTTCGATTCTCGTGGTTGTCAGTTCCGCATGCTCAAAAGTCAAATTAACAGAACGCGTCCCTTTAGGTCGTGTACGGTGGACCACGTTTTTAGGAATCGTAAACAGTTGATTCGGTAGAAGCTCGATCGTGCGGTCTTCCAGATCGATTACTACAATTCCTTCAATAACCAAAAACGTTTCATCAGAATCGGGGTGAAAATGCCAGAAATAGGGTTCAGTCATTATGCTTAACCGGACCACGTGATTGTTTATGTTAGCAACCGGGATGTTTTTATAGCTATCCTGAAAACGTATATTTTCCGCAATGTCTAACACGCTTAAAGCAGAAGTTTCCATGTTCTTAACTTTAATAATTAAAACACACCTAAATTAAAATGTTCGCATAAAGTGCACAATTATTTGATATAACCAATAGGTAATGACTGAATTTCCATATTCCGCAGCACAGATATACCTATTTTACCGAGATAAACTGATACCCTTTTCTTTTTCTTATAATTTTGCCAATACCAGGAAATGCTATATGTGAAACAGCTATCTGGTACCCGCCTGTCGCAGCGTCTGATAAAGCTTTGCGTCGGGTTTTTGCAGCTACTGAATCCTGATAATCATAAATGCTGTTTACTTTCAGGTCCGCGAATTGCACCAGGTCAGAAAGCACGATATCGCCCCAGAACACAATTTTTTGGCCCTTGCTTTTTGCCACATAAAATGTGTGTCCGGCAGTATGGCCTAAGCCCTGAACCGCAGTTACCCCCGGAAAAAATTCTTTCCCAAACTCAAAGGTCTTTAGCTTGCCCGCTTTAGCAATTGGACCCAATTTTTGAACCGCACCCTCAAAAAAGCGCTTCATGGCTTCAGGTGCTTTTTCTTTGTTTGCGGGGTTTAGGTAGTAATCCGCTTCCGGTTTGCTGATATAAATGTCTGCATTGGGGAAGACGATCTTATCGCCTGATAACAATCCGCCTATATGATCCATATGGCAATGGGTTAACAAAACAGCATCTATCTGACCAGGATTGTAACCCGCTTCTTTTAACCGCTCTGTTAAATGACCCAATGATGGCCAGTAAGCATCGGCTGTGCCCGCGTCGATGAGAATAACTTTGCTCCCGGTATTGATCAGATAAGCATTAACGTCACAGTTCATTATCGGCGTTTCCCCATGGGCTGCCATTACACGCTTGATTTCTCCTGGTTGAGCACCTTTTAATAGTTCATCCAGGTTTTGCGGGACAGTGCCGTCCAATAAAGCAGTAACCTCAAAATCACCCACTTTCATTTGATAAAATCCCGCCTGGCGTGCTGTGCTGGTGGCTTGCGCTTGTGCTTGACTGTGAATGGTGACGACTCCGAATAACATTAGGAATATCGCGATAGCTTTCGCTTGTCTAATAAGTTTTTGCATGATTTTCAAGTTTCTATTGATTGATACCTTATAATGTTACGACCACCTTACCCACTGTTCTTCCTGTTTCTACCTGTAAATGAGCAGCGCCCATTTCCTCAAATGCGTAAATTTTAGATACATGGGATTTCAGGCGGCCGCTTTCCATCAGGTCAGCAATCACTTTCATGTCTTTACCGCTGGATTGAACCAGATAAAATCCCCCGCTGATGTTCTTTGTTTTTGCTTTTTCCTTGATCTCATCATTAAACTGACTGAGAATAGATATGATCTTGCCGGCGTTGTTAACGATGTCGATAGAATTTAAAATCGATTCGATCCCGAGTGTGTCCAGTACAAAGTCAATATGATGTGTGGCATCCTGTAACCTTTGACTCGTGTAATCAATATGCTCATCGGCACCCAGTGCGAGAATAAAGTCCTTATTGGCAGCTGATGATGTAGCAATCACATAAGCACCGTAATATTTGGCGATTTGTATAGCGTAATGCCCTACACCACCACTGCCGGCATGGATAAGCACACGATCGCCTTGTTTGATATCCATCTGTTGGCTCAACACCTGTAAAGCCGTCAGCGGTGCTAATGTTGCAGCTGCCGCTTCAGGATGAGAAACATTTGCCGGCTTATGTGTCATTTGATTGGCCGGTGCCGCTACATATTCAGCATAGGCGCGCCCGGCTCCCGGAAAGTTAACCATCCCAAAAACCTCATCACCAGCTTTAAACAAATCAGATCTTGACTCGGTCACCGTTCCTGAAATATCCCATCCTATGATCAAAGGGGACTGTTTACTGAAGTCCGGGTTTTTGAAGATGCCGCCGCCAATGCGTGTTTTCACATCTACAGGATTAATGCTGATCGCTTTCACCGCAATAAGCACTTCGTTAGCGCCAAGTTCGGGTAGCGGTAATTCCCGGACAACCAAATTATCGACAGAACCGGGTTCATTTAATACAATTGCTTTCATATAAATATTATTTATTAGCAAACATATACCTATATTTATAAATTTAAATGGTATAACTTTTCCATAAAGTAGTACATTTGCTTTATGATCATAGAAAACCTGTACGGATCTTATTCAATAAATTTTGCTTCGCTTGATGTTTGTCCGAAACAGGAACATAAACACACTTTTTTCGAACTGGTCTATATCAGGTCGGGTAGCGGCAAACAGTGCATCAATCAAAGCCAGTTTAGTTATAAGGCAGGACATATGTTTTTACTAACCCCTGAAGATTGCCATTCTTTTGAGATCGATACAACAACCGAATTTATGTTTTTGCAGTTCAATGATATCTATTTGAAAACAGGTGGTTTAGGGACTGACAATATCCAACGACTGGAATATATTTTGCAAAATGCTAACCACAGGCCTGGTTGCATTTTACGTAATATGGCAGATAAAAATTTTGCTGCGCCACTAGTGGAAGCGATATTCAGAGAATGCAGTAACCGGGATGTTTACAATCAGGAGCTGATTCATCAACTCGTTAATACATTGATCATTATGGTGGCCAGGAATATTGCCAAGGCTATGCCTGAGCAGATAAATGTTAATACAGATGAGAAGGCTATAGATATCTTACAATACATCCAACAAAATATCTATTATCCCGGAAAGCTTAGAACCGAACATATCAGTGAAGTGTTCAACGTATCAAGCGCATACCTTGGCCGGTATTTTAAAAAGCACGCTCAGGAAACCATGCAAGGTTATATTACCCAATACAAAATAAAACTCATCGAACACCGGTTAAGATTCAGTGATAAGCGGATCAATGAAATAGCGGAAGAGTTTGGTTTTACTGATATCAGTCACCTGAACAAGTTTTTTAAAAAACAAAAAGGCAATACCTTAAAAACTTACCGGGAATCGGTTAACGTAAATTAAAATCACCTGCACCTCGGCTAAGGCAAATCACCACCTTGCCGTAAGCTGTGCGCGATTCGGCCAATTAGCTAATTACCCAGCTCCTACATCCTCCCCAATTCCGAAAACCTTTTCTGAAAACTATTCTCAAAAGAAAAAACGATAAAAAAGAAAGTCAAAAAGGCGGTTGACAAGCCCCTGCGGGAGAACTATAAGTCCCGAAGGGTGGCCGTAGCAAAGCGAAGGCCATTATGTGTTCGCACGAACGGGCTGACCGAACTTGACGCCACTTTTGTTCGTTTCTCCTAAGATAACCATTTCTAAGCATCTCAAATCAAGTTAACGATTGCGGAAAAAGGCACGCAAAGCGTTTCCCGGGGTCAACTCTTACTTTTGGTGCTTTTAAATTGGGAAAAAAGATTATCGAAGGTGACAATTACCCAGAATGCATTCGCATTGTCGAACTCTTTGCCTGAAATTCTGCTTTGTTTAATGTTGAGGTAACTTGCGCTAAACTTAATGTTCTTAACCAGTTCATAAGCAAAACCGAAACTGATCCTGTTCTGATCAAACACATTCGGATTGTTTTTTACTGCCTCCCCGAACTGAATGAACACCTCGTCTGATACAAATACCGACACAGGCTTTTTCTCTGATATAATGCCAAGGAGTGGCTTTTCAAATTTTAACATGTAGCGCACCCGCCAGTTCGGTGAATAACTGCCGTTATATTTGAGATCACGCATCCGGTATTCCAAACTGTAGCGGTTGCTGTAGTTAAATAACCGCGACTTTTGTTCGTTTTCTGCTCTTAAAGATATCCGGTATTCTTTTACCCCTTCGTCTTTAACCTCTGAGGGGTCATTATAGAAAAGATGCGAATCGAAGTACCCTACAGGAGATAGTGATACGCGGGTTGTCTTAGACAGCGTATAACTTAGCCAGGGCCAAATACTAAAGAAATGAGGTGCTGAAAAAAGATTGCCTGTTCCTGCATCCTGTGTTCTTTTTTGCAGGAAGACCTCCCATTTGAGCTTACTGTTAATAGTATCTGCCAGAACAATGCGCCCCCAAAACACCCCGTGATTATAAGTTTTCTGACCATAAGACGCCGATGCGATAACGCAGGCAAAAATTGTAATGATGAGGCGCTTTTTCAATTGTCTATAAAATGAGTCGACAAAAATAATTTAAAAATCTTATCCAATGATAGGTTTGAATTTTAGCGTCGCGCCGGATCTAACGCAAAGCCAATGTAATTAATACAAGCGGAAACTTCTTTGGGTGTCTTTCTCGTTTCCCTTAGCTCTCGCAGCATCTTTCCCACAGGGTGTTGCCATTTTTCTATCCGGAAAGCCAAAAAATTATTCTTTAAAATCATTTCAGAAAATGGGTTATTGTGCTTTATAAATAAGAGGGAAATTCAATTTGCGGCCATTGTTAACAGATCTTTCAGTTTTTCTTCGTTTTCCATTAGCGTTTCAAGGCTGATAGAAAATATTTCCAACGCTTCTTTCTGTTGTTGAATTAACAAAAGACGAATTCCGCAAAACGCCTTATCTAAGCAACCGTCGCATGTTTTTTCAATTCCTGAGCCCATACAAGGCATCATATTATTGGGGCCCTCAATAAAAAATATAACGTTTGCAATCATTATGTCCTTTGGGTCTTTTTTCAAGTAAAATCCACCTGACACCCCTTTCTTATTTGAAATCAGTTCCGCTCGCGCCAGGCTAGCGAAAATATTGTTCATCCCCTTTGGAAAATCCTTTAATCGCTCAACTTCAGTCCTCGTCATTGGCCTATCGCTTTTAGCTAAAAGAATCAGAATCCTAATTGCATGAATCGTTTTTAGTAACATCGGTAAAAATAAAATCTACTAAATCTATGGATTTTATTTGTTATTGTAATTGTAGCGGGTATATTTGCACGAAATATCACACTTAACAGATAAATATGCATAAAAAATTTACTCTTCAAGACGAGCTATTCCACTCAGACCAGCTTTACAGGTGTCGATGTTGTTAATGAAATCATTTCGTAATCACTATTAAATCTTATCAATTCCACTCAGTAAAAAAATTAAAATGAAACTTATTAAAAACACAGTAAAATTATTACTGATAACCTTCCTGGTTTATTCCTCACCCGCGGTTTTTGCGCAGAGCGTAGTAACAGGCGTTGTAAAAAATTCTAAAGGCGCGGTAGTACCCGGCGCGACTGTCACCGTTAGAGGCACAACTACAGCGGTAGCTGCGGATGAACAGGGTGTTTTCACCATTACTCCTAAACTGGAGCCCCCTTTCTACCTTCAGGTGAAATCTGTCGGTTTTAAGGCTCAGGATTTTCAGGTCCTTTCATTTCAAACTGCTCCGCTGGAATTAACACTGGTTGAAGACGACCTGTTGAGCGAGATCGTTGTAACCTCACGCCGCCGCAGGGAACTGCTACAGGATGTTCCTATTCCTGTGTCGGTTGTAGGCGGCGCCCAGATCGATCAGGCCGGTGCATTTAACATTAACTATGTTAAACAATTTGTACCATCGTTACAATTATATACTTCAAACCCCCGTAACACGGGTATCAACATTCGTGGTATTGGCTCACCGTTCGGTTTAACTAATGATGGCTTAGATCCGGGTGTTGGTGTTTATGTAGACGGTGTTTATTACGCACGTCCGGCAGTTGCTACGTTTGACTTTATTGACGTAGAGAACATTGAAGTATTGCGCGGCCCGCAAGGTACCCTGTTCGGTAAAAATACTGCCGCAGGTGCATTCAACATTACTACCCGTAAGCCAAGCTTTACGCCTGGTTATACTTTCGAAACCAGCTTTGGTAACTTTGGTTACATACAAGGTAAAGCCGCTATAACCGGTCCGTTAAGCAAAACCATAGCTGCCCGTTTATCATTCTCAGGCACGCAACGCGATGGTTTAGTGCAGAACGTTCGCACCGGTCGAGCTGTTAATGACATTAACAACTTAGGCGCTCGCTTACAATTCCTATACAAACCTTCTGACAACGTTTCCATCACCCTAGCGGGTGATGCATCTGACCAAAAACCAGAAGGTTATGCGCAGGTTGTTGCCGGTATTGCACCTACAAAACGTGCGGCTTATCGCCAGTTTAACGCTATCGTAGCTGATCTGGGTTATAAATTGCCAAGCACTAACGCCTTTGATCGTGTGATTGACCACGATACCCCGTGGAGATCAGGTAACAAATTAGGCGGTGTATCATTAAACGGCGACTTTAAAATTGGCCCCGGTACTTTAACCTCTACTACTGCTTACCGCTACTGGGATTGGGATCCATCAAACGACCGTGACTTTACTGGCTTACCGGTATTGCAAAAGTCTCAAAACCCGGCTAAACATACCAACTGGTCACAGGAAATACGTTACGCAGGTAATTTCAATGAAAAATTGAGCGGTGTAATTGGCTTATTTTATCTAAACCAAGAGGTTAAAATTACCGGTACAGAAGAGTCTGGCGCTGCACAATGGCGTTTCTCTAAAAGCTCAACCGGCAATAATGCCAATACGCCGGGTACAACCAATGATCAGTTATGGGCAACACCAGGTCTGTTAGAAGGTTACGGCATTTATACCAACGCTTCTATCAAATCAACAAGTGCTGCAGCATTTGGTAGCATTGATTACGAATTGATTAAGGGTTTTCACATTGTACCGGGTGCTCGTATAAACTTTGATAAGAAGGATGTGTTTTATGATCGCCAGGCCAGAGGCGGCCTGGATATAGCCAACAGCGCATACAGCCCGGCTATAAAATCAGAGCTACAAAAAATTAAAAACGGCGTATACAGCAGCCAGAACTATGCGACCAATGTTGATGAGAACAACTTTACCTACTCAATAACTGCCGCTTACAGACCAAGCACCAGGTTAAACGCTTATGCGACTTACTCTACAAGCTACAAACCTGTAGGTGTAAACGTAGCCGGTTTGCCATCACCTGAGGCCGGTAAAACAATATTGGATTACGCGGTTATCAAACCTGAAAAAACACGTCATTATGAAATCGGCTTCAAAAGCACACCATTGGATAATTTTATCCTGAATGTTACTTACCATAATTCAGATATAGACAACTACCAAACCAACGTTCAATCAGCAGATTTAACAGTTAACCGTGGTTACATTGCTAACGCTGAAAAAGTGAACGTAAAAGGTGTGGAATTAGATGCGAACTACAGAGTTGATCAAAACTTCTCGTTCTACGCAGCTGGTGCATGGACTGATGCTAAATACGTGAAATTTACTAACGCACCACTTCCGTTAGAAGAAACAGGTTTATTGCCTCCATTTAAAGATGTCTCAGGCGGCTTACTTCCGGGTGTTTCTAAATGGGCAGGATCAATAGGCGGCGAGTTTGCTACCAATGCTAAATTTTTAAACAACAATACTTCACAATTCTTTTTAGCGGTTGATGGCTCTTTCCGTTCATCGTTCTCATCAAGCGCTTCTCCATCGGCTTACCTAAACATTGCCGGTTATGGGTTACTTAACGGCCGTTTAGGTTTTAAAGCTACCCGCGGTATAAGCGCTTACGTATGGGCTCGTAACATACTTAACCAAAATTACTTTGAGCAGTTATTACCGGCAGGTGGTAACGCAGGTCACTACGCAGGTGTATTGGGCGATCAAAGAACGCTGGGAATAACTTTAAGGTATTCATTATAATAGGTTAATACAATTGATGATGAGAGGCCGCTCCGAAAGGACGGCCTTTTTTGTTTATTTTCAAAAGAATGTTCTATTGTTGTACATTTATTTAGTTCGCAGTTGAGCCGATTCGTCGAACAATCAGCTTAATTGCTATAACTATGATTAGTGCAGTAACGATTTAATTTATGGAAAAATATGCATTGGTAACTGGAGCAAGCCGTGGTATAGGCAGGTCTATCGCTTTGGTGCTGGCAGAAAGAGGTTATAACTTACTGATAACAGCACGTTCTGAAAATGAGCTTTCCGATCTTGCCAGCCTTATACACACAAATTATAATGTTAAAACCCATTGGTTGGTTTGCGATCTGTCGCAACCAGAAAGTGTTAAGAATCTGGTTTTATGGGTAAATCAGCTTGATATACCCATTGCTATTTTAGTGAACAACGCTGGCTACGGTTTATGGGGTAAATTTGAAGAATTATCGCTAGCCGGGCAACTGGAAATGCTCAGGCTTAATATTGATGCCGTGGTGTCTTTAAGCCATCACCTCCTACCCCTTTTACACCAGCAACAGCAAGCTTATATCCTGAATGTTGCCAGTACAGCAGCTTACCAGGCGGTGCCAACTTTGGCGGTATACGCAGCAAGCAAAGCAGCGGTGTTATCCTTCAGCCGTGCCTTACGATATGAATTGCGAAAAAGTTCAGTAAGTGTGAGTTGCTTATCCCCTGGTCCTACTGATACCGGCTTTGCCGCCCGCGCCGGCATGGCTAAACTGGCTGAACTGGCCGCCAAATTTAACATGAGCCCGGACGAGGTCGCCAAAATTGCCATAAAAGGTATGTTTAATAGCAAGGCAGAAATAGTTCCTGGAAAGCTGAATAAACTATCAGCGTTTATGGTGCGCCTGGTGAGCAAAAACTTTGTGGAGGGTATTACCGGCCGTTTATACGATAAATAAAATTAAAATTTTTCTTGCAAGTCTGTGTTTTGCATATTATCTTTACAAAGTCTATAGACATAGTAGATATTATGAATTACAATAACACAATAAATTTTAACCCGTGTATGCATGCCTTCCGTACCCAAGGAAGCGCGTATATGTGTTGTTGCTGTTGTTAATCCTCCCTCGATAATTTTCTCGAATTAATGTCTCCCATAATAGGGCGATCCTTCTTCATTTATTAATACCATTTTTATGAATACCACATACGCTAAGTACACCCTTGGTGACTTTATCACAACCGAACAAAAAGAATTTTTCAATCAAAACGGCTTTATACATTTCCAAAACTTTTTCAACCCAGATACGGTAACCAATATCATAGATGCTTCTGTAGCCGTGCAGCAAGCCTGGCTGGCAAATGATGTAAAAAAAGTAAATGGTGTCCCCATTAAATATGGCAATGACGTGGATGGCTCCCCTATTGTACAGCGTTTCGCTTTTATCAATCAGCATAATCCTGTACTGGAGGATCTAACTACCGATAATCGTTTCAAACTCCTGCTAAAATTAATAGGCCCCGGCGCAAGGCTGGGTGTTAATGAGAAAGATGGTATGGTGTTTAATCATTATGTCAATGGCCCGCAAAGCAAGTTTGCCAAGATGGGCTGGCATACTGATGGCTTACGCGATATTTTTATGGGGCAGAAGCTGAACCCCATGTTAAATGTTGGCATCCATCTGGACAATGCAAGGGTTGAAAATGGCGGTTTACGCCTGCTGCCCGGCACCCATCAGCAAAGCATTTTCAAATTACTGTTTCGTAAAAAATACTTTCTGGACCACGAGGCGGATAAAAATGAGGTGGCGGTATTGCCGCAAGCGGGCGATCTCACTATTCATGATGGCCGCTTATGGCATCGTGTAGCGCAATCAACCATAACGGGCGAACAAAGTCGCAGGCGGGTGATCTATATTCCAATTATAGCAGGTAAGTATCAGCCTAAGAACGCTGACAGTCCTACTGCTTTTTATCAACGCTTTGCAGGCATAGTCAAATAATTATTATGTTAATAGCGCTTATAATAGGTTATTTTATCCGAAGAAAACGACTTGCAAATAAAATTGCACTTGAGTTGGAATTAGTGAAAGCCTAATTTACTTAATGCTCAGGTAAGGGGTCAGTATCGATAAATAATTTTTGCAGGTTATTATTATCTGCATCAGTAAAATCGCCGGCCAGAATACTTTGACCGGTAATGCCAGGGTTATTGCCTTCCCCCAAAGGCCATCTACCCCAGGTGTTTTTGATATTTAACCCGGCTACCTCGGCTGCTTTTAAGCCAAAATCAGTGCAATTATTTTTACTTAAATGGTACTTAACACCCTCGTATTGGTGCGTTAAGTTGAGTACCTTTTCAAATCTCTTTTTAGAGATGAATTTGCCGATGATCTGATCCCAATTATAGCCTGTGTCATCCCTGAAGCCAGCAATTGATGCTTGCCTGAACGGAGTTGCAGATAGTATTTTGTCTTTCTTAGGCCCGAATCCGAAGGTCATGGCAGTATAAGATGAGTCCGTGTTATACTTAATTAGCGTGATATAGGTGTGACCTGTATAAGTTAACCGGTAAATTTTAGGTTTACCACGCACCGGCTGCTTAACATGAAAAAGCATGGCATATGCTTTTGCCGTTTTACCATCAGCAAAGGTGTTTAATATGCTATCGGTTCTTATGGCTTTGCTTTTGCCCACCTTTAACTGCGTGACGGGAGAAGTCAATTTGGTGTCAATTATTATTTCATCACCGTTAGTGATGGGTAAATCGTCGGTTATAGCACTGTCAGGCGTCAGTGTTTTTAAAAAACACTTCATCGCAAGGGGATACAAATGTAAGCGTGTAAAAAAATTGGCCAATTTAAACATCGTTTTATTACCCGCTTCATTGCGTTTTGGCTCTTCAATTTTTAGTGTATTCAGCACCGAAAGCAAATGCTTGCGTTCATCTCTGCTCAATCTGTTTTCGTTTACCGCTTCAGTGTTATTTTCCTCGATCGTTTTGACATTTTCGACCGACGTTTGAGCATAATAACCTGTGCTTTGTGCGGAGCTAAACAGCGGAACCAAAGTTATTCCAAGCAATATTATTAAAAGTCTTTTGATGTAATTCGTCTTTGCCAACATACTTATTTGCTATTTAACCGCAAGTTTATCTGTGTAGGGAGATTGATTAAGCAAGCCAAAAAGTTTTGCTACTTTGTCTGTGTGGATTGGCCCAATCTCTGCGAAATACCAAAACTCTTCCAGGTCTCCGTCATTCATTGTCATTTGCGTAGCACCTTGCGTTTTATGGGCTGCCAATTCCCAATTAGCTATGATCTTGTAGTTGATGCGATTTTTATAACTGAAGGTGATCGTTCTATCTGTACTGAAAGCAGGAAGTTCCGAAGTTGTGTGGGTATCGTTATAACCCGCCAAGCCATTATAACGCCTTACGCTGTCGGTCTTGTTGCGTAAAGCGGTCCCTAATACAACAGGGCGTCTGCTCGCCGGAAGTTTTGCCACAGCACTGAGCGCCAAAATGGTTGCTGCTTTATGTCCTGCATGGGCAGAAGCTTCGGGCAGTAAACAAAATACAACATCATAATTCTTTTTAGACAATAGCCTGCCCAGCTTTCTTTGTACGGCTGGCACGTGCCAGCTGGTATCCAAAGGCTCGTGCTCATCGATGCTATAATGGCTGTCTTTTTCGTTGGCAAAATAGTAATTGGAGATTCCCAGAATATGGCCAGCCTCTCTTAGTTCCTTTTTCCGAATGCGGGGAAGCCTGGCTTTTCCATCGATCGCGTTGGTGAGCGAATAACCGTAATACTGCTCAGCAAGCGTAGAATATCTGTAGCCCGCTTCACCGTTGGTAATTACAAAAATATCTACCTCCCCTTTATGCTCTTTAACAATCTTATAGATAGTAACGGAAAGGTTGCTTTCGTCATCCGGATGAGCGACCACGACTAACGCACGCAAGGCCGGCTGACCATTTGCTGAAGGAATAATACCAAATACTGAAATTAGTACGGATAGAAAAGCAGCTGCGATTGTTTTTTTCATGGCTTTTAATAATTAATCAGGCCGACTGTTGATCAGACTTAAGTGTGCTAATATTATCCAGTGTGGCGAATACCTCTCTTAACGGCAGGTTAGCTGAAAAATATTCATTCGGAAACGCGAAAGCGACCTGACGGGAATGGTCTAATAAGTATAAGGCCGGAAGCGCTATATTTTCATTAATTCCTGAGTAAGTATTCCAGGAAGGATAGTCATCGGAATAAATTTTTAGTATGGATGCCAATTCGTTTTGTGGGTCGTGATAAGTACGGAGGGACCAGATCTCTTTCCAAGACAAGTAAGTAAGACTATCTCTTGATGCCGATGTTATGATCAACAGATTAGTCCCTTTAAGGTGCAGTTGTCCGCTTATGTGATGCAACTGACGGAGATGCCCGGTAGCTATATCTCCCCAAGCCTGCTCGTAGAAATAAACAAGCAGCGGCTTATAATTATATTGAAACCGATGTAAGAAAAGGTCGGTTATTTGTTCGTTGAACAAAGGATGCCAGTGCTTATAATTGGCGGCTATATCAAACTGTGGTAAGTACCCGCCACTTTGGACAGGGGATATTTTAGTAATTGAGGACATAGGAAAAAGAAGTATAGGATTTTACTTAAGCAATAACATTGAGCCTTGTTAGCGACAACAGACTAAGCAGCGAAAATCAACTTGAAATGTATTGCAGATAGTGATCATGCTGCAAATCTATGGTCTGGATTTGTTAAAAGCAAAAAAATATATAAAATCTATGGATTTAATAGGAATTTAAAGTTTAATAGCTATAATTGTGCAGCAATATTATTTAAATAACCAACAACACAATACAATTATGGCCGATCAGAAAACAAAACAAACCGCTTTAGGCGATGTGGCTGCCAGACAGTTAGCCATTGCCACACGTACCGTACCTCAATTATCAAGAATAACCCCCCGTTGGCTGCCGCAATTACTAAATTGGGTGCCTGTTGAATCTGGCGTATACAGATTGAACAAGGTAAAGGATGCCGAGAACGTAGAGGTAGATTGCTCATCGCGCGATGAGCGCGAACTGCCCTCAACTTTTGTTGACTATGTAGAAAACCCACGTGAATATAATTTAAGCGCCGTAAATACCGTATTGGACGTTCATACCCGCGTATCTGATTTGTACAGCAAGCCTTATAACCAGATAAGCGAGCAGCTCCGTCTTACCATTGAAATTATTAAAGAAAGACAGGAGAGTGAACTGATCAATAACGAGGAATATGGTTTGCTACACAGCGTAGTGCCTTCTCAAAAATTAAAAACCCGCCTGGGTCCTCCTACCCCAGATGATTTGGACGAATTGATCACTAAAGTATGGAAGGAGCCTGGCTTCTTTTTGCTTCATCCATTAGCTATAGCCGCATTTGGTCGAGAGTGTACCCGCCGTGGTGTTCCTCCTCCTACTGTTTCGCTTTTTGGCTCACAATTTATTACCTGGAGAGGTATACCGCTTATTCCTTCTGATAAGTTGCCTATAGTAAATAATAAATCAAAAATTATCCTGCTTAGAACAGGCGAGAGCCGCCAGGGCGTGGTAGGCCTCTTTCAGCCTGGCCTGCCAGGGGAACAATCTCCCGGCTTATCAGTACGCTTTATGGGCATAAATAATAAGGCTATTGCGTCTTACCTGGTATCATTATACTGCTCATTAGCGGTGTTGGTTGATGATGCTATTGCTGTTTTAGAAGATGTTGAACTGGGCAATTACCATGAATACAAATATTAATCCCGAACTACCCGATCTGAAAGAACTGGAAAGGCTGGCTAACCAGTTTTTTAAAACTACATCCGGCGACGTGCCTGAACCACAAGAAGCGGCTCAGCCGGAGCACTTGCGGAGGTTGGACCTGCCATCCGCTGATGTGCAGCAAAACCCATATGAGTACCTGCATCCGCCAAAATCAGTTGCCGGCGGGGGCGTATCGCCGTCTGCCATTAATCAGGGAAACGCGGTTGATCTAAAGAATCCTCAAACCGGTTTCGCAGATCCCAATCTTACTCCGGCCGCTTCTGCCGTAGGAAATGGTACTCCGTATTTTTCGTTTGCAGATCCGTACACTACTATTTACAAAGACCACGCAAAAGATATAACGGGCGTTCAACAGCATTCCGGAAATAGCGGCCCGGTACCTGTCGTACCGCCCGGTTTGCAACAACTCCCCCTCCGTCAGGAACAGCCTTACGAGTCTGAACTGCGCGAGATCTTAAAAAATTTAGATCATTTAGGTGCAGGATCGCAGATACCATTTACAAGCGCATCGTTTGATAAACCGTCTTACTATTTTCTGGATAATAAAATTCAAAACATAAGCGTAAAGGATAACAGCAAAGTTGGTATCAGCAACATAGTTAATGCACCATTTGATGTCAATCTTGTACGTGGGGATTTTCCGATTCTGCAGGAGCGGGTAAATGGCCGCCCGCTGGTTTGGTTTGACAATGCCGCTACCACACAAAAACCAAAGCAGGTAATTGATCGCATTAGTTATTTCTATGAGCACGAAAATTCTAATATTCATCGTGCCGCGCATGAATTGGCGGCGCGGGCAACCGATGCCTACGAAGGGGCACGTAAAAAAGTTCAGGAGTTTTTAGGGGCACGGTCTTCCAACGAAATAATCTTTGTCCGGGGCGCAACCGAGGCCATCAACCTGGTTGCCAAAAGCTGGGGTGAACAAAACCTGCAGCCGGGAGACGAAATAATTGTGAGTCATCTCGAGCACCATGCCAACATAGTGCCATGGCAGCAATTAGCTGCTAAAAAGAACCTTAAAATAAAGGTTATTCCTGTTGATGATGACGGACAGTTGTTATTTGACGAATATGCCAAATTGCTTAGCCCAAAAACCAAGCTTGTAGCGTTTACCCAGGTATCCAACGCTTTAGGAACAGTAACCCCTGCGGCACAAATTGTACAATTGGCCCATGCGGCGGGAGCTAAAGTATTGGTAGATGGCGCGCAATCCGTTTCGCACATGCCTGTAAATGTACAAGCTTTAGATGCCGACTGGTTTGTTTTTTCGGGGCATAAAGTATTTGGCCCTACCGGAATAGGCGTTATTTATGGTAAAGAAGAACTGCTTAACGCAACGCAACCCTGGCAGGGGGGCGGCAACATGATTGTAGATGTAACCTTTGAACATACGCAGTATCATCCAGCTCCCGGCAGGTTTGAAGCCGGTACCGGTAATATCGCTGATGCGGTTGGCTTAGGTGCTGCTATTGACTATGTTAGCCGTTTAGGTATGGAAAACATTGCCCTTTATGAGCATTATTTATTAGAATACGCGACTGCGCTAATTAAGGAAGTTAAAGGCTTACGATTGATCGGAACAGCTGCCGAAAAAGCGAGCGTGCTATCATTTGTAATTGATGGTTATAAAACAGAAGAGATTGGCGCTATACTCAACAACGAGGGTATCGCAGTAAGATCCGGACACCATTGTGCACAGCCAATTCTGAGACGTTTTGGTTTAGAAAGTACAGTTCGTCCGTCGCTGGCATTTTATAATACCTGCGCGGAGGTTGATCTGTTGGTGAATACCCTCCATCGACTAAAAAAATAAAGCCAGAAAGATGAACAACGAACAGCAAACCAACAATTTTATTGAACTGCTATATAAAACACATAAAGCTGAGTGGGAGGCAACGCCCTCTACTCAGCAGTGTATCGACTGGTTGAATGATCTGTTCGAATTCTTGTTTCCCAACAATCGCTTGAACAAACCTTCCATATACCAAGGGCAGCTCAAAAAAAACCTGATAGACCTGGAAAATATCCTTTTAAGTTATCTTGACGCGGGTGATCTTGATATCGGAAGCTCTGTAGGCGCATTTTATGCATCCCTTGAACAGCTTTATCAAAATCTGCGGCTGGATGCCAGCAGGATATACGAACTAGATCCGGCAGCCGATAGCATACACGAAGTAATTGTGTCTTATCCCGGATTTTACGCTATCGCGGTTTATCGCATAGCCCATCAGTTATCACTACTGGAAATTCCAATTTTACCACGTATTTTAAGTGAGTATGCCCATGGGAAAACCGGGGTAGATATACACCCTAAAGCACGTATAGGTGTTCCTTTTTGTATTGACCATGGTACAGGGATTGTTATCGGCGCGACCAGCGTTATTGGTAAAAACGTGGTTATCTATCAGGGTGTAACCTTAGGAGCATCACAGGTAAGTAAGGTACTGTCAGACATAAAACGCCATCCAACCGTTGAAGATAACGTAACGATTTATGCCCGAAGCACCATATTAGGAGGCCGTACTATTATAGGGCATGACACCATCATTGGTGGCAGCGTATTTTTAACTAAAAGTGTTGAGCCTTACTCCCAGGTTTTTAATACGCATCAGTTAAGAATAGAAGTTAAGCAAAATCCTATTTAACTATTTGAATTATCCCTCGACTTAAAAGACTAAAGGAATCAAATACCCTACGATACTATAGTAAACAGGTAGTTTTTATGGGTTGCCGATTCTTTGTTTATATTTGATAATACTTAATTGTAAAAATGCTGTCCAAAAAAACGAAATACGCGATTAAAGCATTAGTTGTTCTGGGAAAGAATTTGGATCAGCCTCCTATGCAGATCTCAAAAATAGCAGAGCTTGAAAAGATTCCTAAGAAATTTCTGGAACAGATACTGCTTGATATGCGCAACGCCGGCTTTTTATATAGCAAAAAGGGAGCAGGCGGTGGTTACGCGTTAAATAAAGATCCCAAAGATATATTCCTTGTTAGTATAATGCGTATTACTGATGGCCCTATTGCGATGGTGCCATGCGCCAGCCTCAACTTCTATCACCGTTGTGATGAATGCCATCAGGAAACAAGCTGCGGTATACGCGATGTTTTTATAGAGGTGCGCGATGCTACACTTAAAATATTAACCGAAACAAGCATTGCTGATGTTATCGCCAGGGAGGGCCATCTTACTGTATAAATAGTAGCAATAATTTAACATTTTTATTTTTCTGCCGGTAATGATTCGATCCTTGTTATGAAACGTCTACTATTAATGCAAACTAAAAGGCATCATTTGCTGTTGATACTCCCATAAAGCATTAGCTGATATAATTCATATCCGGCAACAAGCACCGCAAACGACACCACTACCAACAATATACCGCTGCGCATCATATCCTTCATGGTTACATTCCCCGTTGTAAAAACAATGGCGTTTGGGGGTGTTGACATGGGTAACAAAAATGCACAGCTTGATGCCAATGTTACAGGCGCGCCCAATAGAATAGGATTTATTCCGGTAGAATTTGCTATACCAAATGCCATTGGCAACATGATAGTTGCCAATGCGGTATTACCTATGAATTGTTTAAGCAACAATGTGATACTTATGAGCAACACAACCAGCACGAAAGGGCTATCAACACCGCTTGACCCGATATACTGGCCTATATATTTGATAATGCCTGAATTTTCCAATGCTTTCGCCAGCGCAAGCCCTCCTCCAATAAGAAACAATATTCCCCATGATAACTTAGACATACTTTCCCAGTCAAATAGTAGACCGGTTTTGCTGGAGCGGTCAGGGATCATAAAAAGCAATAAGGCTCCCCCCAACCCAATAATCGTATCGTTTAAAAAATTAAAGCCAAACCACTCAATAAAAGGGGTACGCAGTATCCACCCCAGGGCAGTAATGATAAACACTACACTTATCGCATATTGCTGAAATGATACAGGTCCTAATTCTGTTATCTTTTTATCGAGCATACCCTGTGTTCCGGGGAGTGATTTTACATTGACCCGAAAAAGTAGTTTTACAATAATAAAATATGCAGCTGCCAGCAATATGAGGGCAATTGGAAAGCCCACCAGAAACCAACCGGTAAAAGACAAATCAATTTTATAAAACTGCTTGTAAAAAGTAACTAATACTGCGTTAGTAGGCGTTCCAATTACAGTGGCCATACCACCGATGTTGGCGCAAAAAGCTACACTTAACAAAACGCTTACGGCAAAGTTGCGGAAGTCGTCTATCAGGCCTTTGGCCAAAAACTCACCCTCCATAAGTGAAAGTACGGATGTGGCAATTGGGAGCATCATTAAGGTGGTAGCGGTATTATTTACCCACATGCTGATAAACGCAGTTGCTATCATAAATCCAAGCACAATTTTGTTGCTTTCGGTACCAACCCAACGTACAATGTACAAGGCAATGCGTAGATGCAGCCCTTGCTTCTCCATAGCTAAGGCAAATATAAACCCCGCCATATACAAGAAAATTGTAGGGTTGGCATAATTAACGGCCGTTGCATTCAGGTCTAATACACCGGTAACCGGGAATAATATTAATGGCAACAAAGCTGTCACCGGGATGGGAACAGCCTCAGTGACCCACCAAATCAATATCCAACCCCCAACGGCAATGGTGCTGTTGATTTGATGGTTGAATGAAGATGATCCGAACAGCATAAGCACAGCAAAAAACAACGGACCTGCTATTAACGCAACATATCTTAAAAAGGGTACTTGCCTGAGGTTAGTCATCGGGTTTTTAGACACTAATGTTTTCAAGATATTTATATCCGCTTCCCGTATTTAATAAAAGAACACGTTCACCAGACCTTATCCATTTAAGTTTATTTAGCTGCTGGTATGCCACCCATAAAGCAGCACCTTCAGGAGCAATCAACATACCCTCCTTCGCGGCAATGAGTTTAACAGCATCGTTCATATCCTTGTCATCTACTGCTAATGCATAACCCAAACTCTCGCGTAATACATTCAAAATTTGCTTATCAGCATAGGGTTTAGGTACACGTAGCCCATTGGCGATAGTAAAGCCATTGTCTTTAAACTGCGACAGTGGCAGACCGCTGTTAAAAGCATCCACAATCCCATCACAACTTACCGATTGCACTGCCACCATACGCGGCCTGGCAGATCCTATCCAACCCAGCTTCTCCAGTTCATCAAAAGCTTTCCATATGCCTACCAACCCGGTTCCGCCGCCTGTAGGATAAAAGATAACGTCAGGGAGTTTCCAGTTAAACTGTTCAGCTATTTCGTAACCCATCGTTTTTTTTCCTTCAAGTCGGTAGGGTTCTTTTAGGGTTGAAACCTGGAACCATCCATTTTTTAGCGCTTCTTCATTAGCCAGTCTCCCGCAATCGGAGATATTGCCATCAACTTCTGTTAAGGTGGCACCATATAAACGGCACTCATCCTTAAAAACTTTTGGCGTAAGCTTAGGCATGTATACATGTGCTTTGATACCTGCACGTGCGCAGTAGGCAGCCAAAGCACCGCCTGCATTCCCGGCAGTTGGCGTAACAATCTGGTCTATCCCTAACTCCTTAGCCTTGGACACCGCAGCGCTAATACCCCGTGCTTTAAACGAGCCGGTTGGATTGCCTGATTCGTCTTTCCAAAATACTTCATTCTCACCGGCCGCTGCTGCTAATCGGGCAAGGGGTAACACGGGCGTAAATCCTTCACCCAGCGAAACAATATTTGCAGTTTTTGTTACCGGTAAAAATTCGTGATAACGCCACATATTTGACGGGCGCCCCGCCAAAAAATCAGCTGGTTTTATACCGGAAGGAAGATCATAGGTTGCGAAGAGCGTAGATCGACAACTTTCGTTTAAGCATACTGTATTTATAATATTAGGGTAGTGAAGTGTTCCACATTCTGGACACCGCAAGTGGGTCAGCCAGGAAAAAGATTCTGCGACCATCGAATTTGAGTTTGTTTTTGATAATAACACGGTGGAGATGATTTTAATTACGTTGATATTTATTTGTGGGCGTATCGTTTGTTAATATAGTATAAAGGGATGCCGGTTAAAGCAATAAGCAGCCCGGGCCAGGTAAACTCGGGTTTATAAAAAATTAGTAAAATGCAAAATGCCGAACCCATGATAATATATAAGGCGGGTAGTACCGGATAGCCAATTGCTTTATAAGGCCTCTCGGCATTGGGGTGTTTAACACGGAGAATAAAAATCCCCAAAATGGTCAATACATAAAATAATACAGCCACAAACGTTATCATGTCCAGCAGATCGCCATATTTGCCGCTCAGGCAAAGTACTGCTGCTACTGCACATTGAATCCACAAGGCAAATTCGGGTACAGCATTTTTGTTTAAGGTTGCTGCTTTTTTAAAAAACAAGCCATCTTTAGCCATGCTAAAATATACCCTGGCACCAGCCAATATCAATCCGTTATTGCACCCGAATGTAGCCACCATGATCAGCAGGGCCATTATAATAGTGCCACTTTGTCCAAAAATTACATTCGACGCCGCCAACCCTACCCGGTCTTTTTCTATTGATGCAATATCTTGCAAAGGCATAACTGCGGTAAACATCAGGTTAAGCAATACATAGATCAGGGTGACCAATAATGTCCCTGCCAATAAGCTGAGCCCTATGTTCGTTTTAGGGTCGCGTATCTCGCCGGCAACAAAAGTTACGTTGTTCCAGGCCTCGTAACTCATAATTGCGCCCACAAGCGCAGCAGCCAATGCACCGCCAAAGGCAGGAACATCCGTATAACTTTTAAATGTCCCTGATTTGTATAATTGCTTAAAGTCCCAGGCATTGCTCCAGTTAGCTGCCCATACATCCTTATTGATATATATAAAGCCAAACACTATTAAACCACCAATGCTTAATATCTTGGTAGTTGTAAAAACCGTTTGAATGATTTTTCCTGTTTTAACACCCCTGGTGTTGATGAAAGTAATGAATATGAGCAGTACTATAGATAAAACCTGCGCTGGAGAAATATGAAAAGTTCCTATCTGAAAAAAGATCAGATCTTCATTCACCTGAGGGACAAGATAGGCCAGGAATTTAACAAATGATACGCCTACCGCAGCTATGGTGCCCGTCTGTATCACCGCGAATAAGCTCCAGCCATAAACGAAGGCAGTGAGGTTGCCATACGCTTCTTTCAGATAAACATATTGTCCGCCCGCCTTTGGGTACATCGCACTCAACTCGCCATAACTCAGGGCGGCAATCAATGTCATAACACCGCCAATTACCCAAACCACAATGAACCATCCAGCCGAACCTGTGTGCCGGGTGATATCAGCGCTCACAATAAATATACCCGAGCCGATCATACTTCCCACTACCAGCAGAATAGCATCCCATAGACCTATTTCGCGTTTAAGTGCTTTTGGTTCTTCTTGATTTGCCATAATTATTTCAGATCTGCAGTTGTGTAGGGGGTAACAGGTGTTTCGCCTGGAATTCGGCCCTGCAATTGCGAAAGCGAAGCATTGGGCAAATGCGGAAGCACCAATTTTGAAAAGTATGCTGCTTCTTCCTGTAAGGGGAATCCCGAAAATATAAATGCCCTGAAGCCCATATCCATATAACGGTTCAGTTTACTGATGATCTGTTCTGCGCTGCCAACTAAGCCGCTGCCACAACCCGAAAAGACTTTGCCAATGTCCGTCCATAAGATATCTTCTACATAACCGTCACCGTCCGCTTCTTTACGCAACTCGTCCTGGCGGATAACGCCCAGGGAGCGCGAGTCTTCACCACGGCTCCTGATTTCGGCGGCACGTTTCTCATCCAATTTAGAAGTTAGTTGTTTGGCATACGCACGTGCCTCTGCCTCTGTTTCGCGCACCACAACGTGTATACGTAAACCAAAATCTATTTTGCGACCAAGAGCCGCTGCGCGGGCACTTAAGTCCTGAAGGGTGGCATACATGGTCTCTTCCCGCTCGGGCCAGGTTAAAAACACATCGCAATATTTTGCGCAAACCTCTCTTGAACCATCAGATGTACCACCAAAATAAAGCAGCGGACCGCCATTTTGCTGATAAGGCTTAACAGGATCAGCAGGCATGTCAAATTGATACAACTCGCCGCTAAATTGTATGCGCTCCTGCGTCCAGGCCTGTTTCAATATCTCAATGATTTCTCCGCAACGCTTGTATCTCAATTCGGGATTTTCCCTTAAGCCGGGCAGGTCTGAGTTGATAATATTGATGGCGAACCGGCCTTTAAGCATATGATCAATATTGGATAAAGCCCTTGCCAAAGACGGCGGATGTATCTCGCCGGTACGGATAGCGGTGAGTAGTTTGATGCTGTTTAAATAAGGGGCAATAGCAGCCGCAAATGTGATTGCCTCCTGTCCCACTGTATAGGCTGTTGGAAGCAGGATATTATTAAATCCTGCTTCATCTGCTTGTAAGGCTATTTCTTTACAATGTTCAAAGCTGCTTCTTCGACTGTTATCCAGCTCGCCTAAAAAGCCGGTATCGCCGCCAATTATATCATCGAACCAGCCGAGTTCCGCGACCCTTTCTTCTGTCCGGATACTTACCGTTTGCCACTTATTTTCCATTATTTTTTGAAAACGGTTTTACCCTCTTTTATGGTTTCCAATACAGTAATGTCTTTGATCTTAGCAGGCGCAACGGTGGTGAGGTCAGCTGATAGAATAACAAAGTCAGCCAGTTTGCCTTTTTCAATAGAACCTTTGCTGCTTTCTTCAAAATTTTGGTAGGCACCGTTGATGGTAATGGTCCGCAAAGCCTCAATTGGTGTTAGCCGCTCATTAGGACCAATTACCTTACCTGAACGCGATTTCCGTTCAACGGCGGTCCACAACAGGAATAGTTGATTTAGCGGCGTTACGCCATAATCCGTATGATCTGTTGCAATTATGCCTTTCTTAAGCGCGGTCTTTAAAGGACTTAAAAAACTTGCCCGCTCAATACCAAGATTTTGCACATGCACATCGCCCCAAAAAAATGCGTGGTTAGTAAATAAAGCGGGGATGATACCAAGGCGCTTATAATCGTCTAACTGGTCGAGCCGCACAAATTGCGAGTGTATCGTAACAGGGCGTAACGTCTGGCTATTGATAGATAGGGCTTTGTTGGCGTTCTCTATGGCCTTAACGTACATGTCAATCGTGGCATCGCCGTTGCAATGTACAAAGGTGCGTATGCCGCGTCCGAAAGCAGTTTTTACCGCATCGTTCAATTGCGCTTGCGTTATATTAGCAAAGCCTGTGCAGGTATCATGATCGCAACCGGGCACGTCAGTTAGGTACGCCTTTGTGAAATAAGCCGTTTTGCCCTGAGGTGAGCCGTCGGCAACGATCTTAGTACCCATTAGCTTTAAATGATCGCGCAGTACGCCAAATTTATTAGCGGGGTCTGCCAGCACTTTGTCCAAAGTCGCGTAGGGAGGCAATGCTTCAATATCAATAAACAGCTGTTTTGCTGCTGCCGCCTTGTTGAGCAGCGTTAATGATTCAAAGCTGGTCAGGCCCTCCTGTGCGGTGGTAATACCATTGCTGGCATAAAACAATTGTTGATCTTTTATTAATGTAAACTGATCTTGCAGCGTAGGCTGTTGTTTTTGCGTCCTTTTCAGCAAACGCGATGCCCCTTCCTGTAATAAACCGGCAGGTTCTTTACTTCCTTTTTTACGTACAATAACACCGCCCGCAGGGTCAGGTGTTTCGGCAGTTATTTCCGATAGTTTTAAAGCAAGCGAGTTGGCAACCGTCATATGGCCCGACACATGGGTTAAAGTAACAGGGTTATCCGGGAAAGCCGTATCAAGATCCTCCTTAACAGGGTGGCGTTTTTCAGCCAGCTGATCCTGATCATAACCGAACGCGCTGATCCATTCGCCCGGCTGAATGTTCTTGTCTTTTTTATATTTCTGTATCTCGGCAACCAGGGTTGCAATATTGGTAACGTTGCCAACCGGAGGTGGATTTACATTAACTGTTTTTGAACGTTCCAGGCTCATAAAATGGCTATGTCCATCTATGAATCCGGGTACCAGCGTTTTGCCTTTCAGATCAACCACTATCGTTTTGCTGTCTTTCAGTTTACTGATCTCAGCAGAACTGCCCACGGCCAGTATCTTTCCGTTTTTAACCGCTACGGCCTGTGCAATGGTATTCTTTTGGTCTACCGTTATGATCTTTCCGTTGATGAATATCTTATCAGCGCTGTCAACAGCTTTACCATTCCTGGTGACGAAGGATCCCAGCAGAATGATAGCGGCAAATACGCCTGTCAGTATAAAATTTACTCTCATGATTTTTTTTTAAGGATTAACGGGTTTATCAAATGCACTGCCTTTTACCCATTGTGGACGGGCGCTGTCTTGCGCCACCAGGTAGCCGATCAGAAAATTAAATTGTGAATAGGTTATCCCGGCCTGAAAATCAAATAAGCCGTTAATGTCGTCCTGTGGTTTATGATAGTATTTGGCGCGCCAAACTTTTACTGCAACATCCAGGTTGTTCTTGCCGTCTGCGGTCTTATTACCATATTTAACATAAATACTTGGGATACCGACGCTAACAAAGCTGAACTGGTCGCTTCGTGTAAACCGGCCTTGCTCCGGTTCCGGATCGTCCTCAATAGCGATACCCAGGTTATCTCCGGCGATTTTTACCTGCTTAGCCAGACTGGAATGCTCCGAACCGATCGCTACCGCAGACAGGAAAGGGGCGATAATAGTAGGCATGTCAGAATTGATGTCGGCTACTATATTTTGAAGCGGAACCGTAGGGCTTTTTGCATAATAGGCAGAGCCCAATAAACCCATTTCTTCGCCGGTAACAAAAGTAAAAAGTGCTGAACGTTTTGGTTTATCTTTTAAATTGGCGTACAACTTCGCTATGGCTATTAAACTTGCCGAGCCGGATGCGTTGTCATGTGCGCCATTGTAAATGGAATCGCCTTCAACGGGTTTGCCAATGCCAATGTGATCTAAATGCGCGGTATGTATAACATATTCGTTTTTCAGCTTGCTGTCAGACCCCGTTACCTTGCCTATAACATTATAAGTAATGGCATCTTTATAAATTGAACTGTACTTTACATTTATGCTGATGTTTAGCGCTTTGGATGCTGGTGTACCCGCTTTTATTTTTGCAAAAATTGCTGTGCTGTCAATTCCATTTGTTTTTAACCAGGTATTTAAACGCTCAGCATTTAGGGTGCCATATAGTTTAATGCCTGTAAGATAACTACCAGATGAAGCCACCTGCCCGTTAGGCAGAATAGTGCTGTTACTACCGCCACCCGAACGGCCACTCCTGGCGGTATCGGTTGACCCGACAATAACACCTACAGCGCCATGTTTAAACGCATTGGCTAATACGATCTTGGCATTAACATAGTTTAAAGCAACTGTTTTAGGGAATGCCACCGGTGCTCCCCTTAAAATAAGCACCACCTTTCCTTTTACATCTATGCCTGCGTAATCATCATATTGCTGATCAGGAGCTGTTATACCATAACCGCCAAACACTACACCGGCCTGCAGGTCGGTTTCAGCGGCAACAATATTTGGCGAAATACTAAAGTCTTTGCCTGCAGTATATTTTTCTGTTTTGCCATTTTGTGTAACTTCAAATGACGAACCGGTAACAGATGCCTTACGGATGATAACCTGCTGTAAAAAGCCACCGTTATCACCGGCAGGCTCCACTCCTGCCGCTTTAAGCTGGGCAGCTACATAATCTACAGCCAACTTATAACCTTCTGTCCCGGGCAGGCGGCCCTTTAATTTGTCGTCCGCCAGGTAGGTAATATCCTTTTTAATATCATCGGCTTTAATAGTTTTTAAAGCCCGGTCAATGTCCTGGTTGACAATTATCTTTTGTGCAAATCCCGCAACCGATAAAGCCAGCAGCTGCGCCGACAAGATCATAATTTTGTATTTCATTGTTCTTTGGTTTTATATGTTTTGCTTCCGGCCACAAGTTTTATAGTCGGGATAGCATAGTTCTTCTTCTCGCGTTCAAGCACTACGTACAACGAGTCGCTGTTTTCATTTAACCCGCTCAGGATTACCCGCTCGCCGTTATTCAAGGCGGTATATTTTAATACCATGTGATCCCGCAGCTTGTCCTTGGGGCTCTTTTTTGAGTAGGCCCGGGTCCTTCTTGTAGACCGTCCCCAGGAAGGTATGGCTTCCACTTCGCCCACCATATTTTTAAGGGCATCTTTACTGATCCAATCTTCGGCGTAAATTCTGTCGCGGGGATCCTTAGATTGCGATCTCAGGCTGTCCTTAGCATTCAGATACGTGCTTTTATCCTGCATATACAGCACATGGTTTAACGTGTCAACCCGATAATAAAAAGCGCGGCGGTTGGAGGCCAGCGCCTCATAAGTGCGGTCAATATCGCGCTGCGGAGCACCACTGTTAAAACCAAAGCCCGTGTTGTCAACATATCGCCTCACCTTCGGATCAGGCATACGTTCTGCAATGTTCTCCGGTACCGGCAGGTTTATTTTAAACGAAAGCGAGGACCATTTTTCAAATGCGGCATCCTGCCAACGCACACTATCCACCGGAGAGAATGGAATAACCTTGTTATTTAATTTAAATTCGGTTACCCGGTAATATCCCCTTAGTTGTGCTACGCCAGGTGCGCTCGGCTGGTTGTAGGGATCGTATACGAAATTGAGGTATTGCAGCGGAATGAGTAGTATTAAAAAGATGAAGATATTAAGGGACTTTAAGCCAATGCGGGTATATTTCCAACCCTTTGAAAAAGATGGATAATAATGCTGCGGCACAGTGAATTGTTCTTTGATCTGCAGATGGTAGAGATCCCGGGCGTAGTAGACCAGTAGAAACAAGCCGAATACCACAAAATAAGTGGAGTATACATGTACATTACCATCATAGGCGATGTTTACGTAGTTTACACAGCCCAATGCAACGATCAATAAAACAGCTCCAAAAAAGGTCGTTTTACGGTGAAATAACAACAAGCCTGCCGTTAATTCCACAAATCCGGTAAATACCTGGTAATAAGGTGATATACCTATTTCCCACCAATACAGTTTTTGCATGGGGATATCACCGAGCGGTGTATTAAGGATGCCGATAGGCGGGAAAGCCATTTGCACCGGAAATACTTTTTGCATACCAAAGCCTACCATCCCTATGCCTGCCCGGTACCGCACTATCACTCGCAGCCAATAATAAAGGTTATTGTACTCTTTTCGCTTTCTGTCAAACGCTGTCCAGATTAACCCGCCTATAATGGCTATTATAAACAGTACAAGCCAGTCATTATAACTTTTAAATCCCTTTTGATAATGGTCGATAAAGGGCATATCTGGTAAAAAGCGCGCAATGTCATAAATATCGCGGTAGTTGGGATGAAACCAATCCAGGGCCAGGGTTCGATTGTACCATTCCACACCAGTTGGAATGGACATGGTAATGAAAAAGATAAATGAGATCCTGAATAATATTTTTTGATATCCTTTCCATACGGTGATATCGGCACTGTAGCTTTCCGGTTTAACGGTCATTGTCTTTTTTGTATTGCTCATGACTATTATCTATTCAAATGCGCTGCGGTAACGCGGTATCTTTACTGACTCGTCCAGCACATAAGTTTTATGCACCTTTTCCAGCTCAACATAAATAGGGTGATGTGAAATATCTGTTCCCTTCAACAGTATATGATCTGTGCCTGCACCGCTGTATTGCAAAGCGAACACATCATTTTTGCTGTTGGGATTTTTATTTCTTAATAGCAACTTATGATTGATCGTATCTATGGTGTAGGTGTAAAAATGCCTTCCGGTCGTCCCAGCCGACTCATATATCCTATCCTTGTCATTTACATAAATGTCTTCTGTATTGTGCATATCGGGCTTTTGTAAAATATTGGTACGGATGCTGATGGTATTCCATTTTTCAAATACCACATTCTGCCATCGGTGCCCGTCAGTGAGCGAATAAGGAATGCTTGTATTATCGCGTTTAAAATCTTTTACATTATAAAGGCCGCTGCTATTGGGTAATCCGCTGGTAGTAGGGTACTGATATCCCCCATGGTTGTAATCCGCCCATGCAAAATATCCAAATGCAACTACAACGATCAGAATAGATGCCGCCTTAAGCAGTCGTGATGCATAATTATTGATGAGGAAAAAGGGCTGAAAGGTATTGGGTGCGGTAGGTTTTGCTAAAACTAACAGGCTATAGAACCTGTAAGCATCGTAAAAAAGTATCACAAGGCCGAGGCTTATTAAATACAGGCAATAAACCGCTTCACCACCACTGAAACCCAGATTGGATAAAAAAACGTTACCAATATAACCTATCGCAAATGCTGCACCTATCGATGCGGTTTTACGGTGCAGCAGCAAAGCCGCGCTTAACAATTCAACCCAGCCCAGTAAGGCTTCATATGAAGGTGCTACGCCATATGAAAACGAGGCCACCTTCCAGTCCGTAAATTCACCGTAATTAGTGTTTAGCAAACTGAGAGAGGGATACGGCTGCTGCATAGGAAAGATCTTGATAAATGCGTAAGCTGCTATGGCTATAGCTAAACGGTACCGTAATACGGCACGCAGCACATAATACAAGCCACTATATCGCTCGTCAATAAATCTTTCGCTGTACTCCCTGCCTTGCTCAATATATCCCCATACAACGGCACCGACTGTAGCTGTGATCAGCACAATAAGCCAGTCTCCAAGGTTACTGATGCCCCATGTTAAAGTATTCCCCGGTTCCAAAAATTGCGGGGTATACCGCGCCAGATAAAACAGGTCGCGGTAATGCAAATCCGCCCAGTTAATTGCAAAAGCATTACGGTAATACTTCCAGTCTAATGGAACAGACTGGATCATAAAATAAATAAATAGTACACGGAAGATCGTAATCTCCAGTGCGCTCCACTGATGAGCGGGCTTTTTAAGGCTCAATTCGGTCATAAATCTCTCCTGGATTTCTATCGTAAAACCTGAAGCATCCTTGTGGATACGTCAGGTCTGATTATTTTTTACGGATTTGGTACAGCAAGTTTATTGGTACTGATCTCATCTGACGGGATGGGCCATATATAGTTACTGGCCGTTATTGGCACTGCCGGAGCAGTTCCGACCGCACCTGTTTTAGATGGTAAAGGTTGTAGCCTGCGTTGCAAGTCCGGGGTTCTCAAGCCCTCACCTAACAATTCTATTCTGCGTTCCTTCAAAATAGTCGCAATCAGGTTGGGCTTTAAAGTAACATCAGCCGCAGGGAATACATATGTAGGATCAGATCGCTTTCTTACTGCGTTAAGTAAAGACAGCGCCGTACCAAGGTCATCCTTTTCAGCTGCAGCTTCTGCATAATCAAGTAATACTTCCGCATACCTTATAACTGCTATATAGTCGGTATATGGCGCACCTGCTTTGGGAAACTTGAGCAGGACCTTTTGACCAGATTTTGTACCTAACAAACCTTTTCTTGCATCCGTAGAAGCAACCCCTGATAATGCGGGATCTGATAGTATTCCCGCAGGCGCCAGCGGGCTAACCACCGATACGAAATAATAGGCTCCCAATGCACTTTGAACGTCGGGTGAATCATCCGTGTTAAATAAAACAGAGAACAAGGTCTCGCCGCCGACATAGGTGCCGGTAAAAACACTGGCAACGTTAGCCTCCAGTTTATGCGTAACCGCGCCTGAAGTGTATTGGTAGGGAGCAACAGCCGGAACAAGTTTTGCTGCTTCTTTTATTACATTCGTATAATCAGCCTTAACCAGATACACGCGTGTTTTTAAGGCAATGGCCGTTGCCTTATGGGCACGGGATGCATTCTGTATATTGGATGAGTAAGCCGCAGGCAGGTTGGCCTCTGCATCATCCAGGTCTTTAATAATTTGTGCATAAACCTGGGCTACAGTACTCCTAACAAGGTCGTTATTACCGGTAGATGTTTCCCCGTTTAAACGTAGCGGTACGCCTAAACTTGCTCCGTTGTCCGCATTAAAAGGTTTGGCAAATGTTTGCACAAGCGCCAGGTAATTTAATGCTCTCACAAACTTGGCTTCTGCTACGTACTGTTCGCGTAACGGGCTGGATATTACATTAGTTGTGCTGACGTTTTTAATGAGCAGGTTAGCCGAATTGATGGATGCATAAGCTGCGTTCCAGAGGTCCTGTACCTGGCCAGCAGTGGACAAAGGATTTTGTCCCCAAATTAAAGCGCCAACATTCGCGTTACCGTCGTTCTGTCCAAATTCCTCGCCACGGAGCTCATTATAGATGATATACTTGCCACCATAATATTGGGCGTTCTGTAATTTCTTATACAGGTCATACACACCACCTAATATCTTCTCGGGTGTGGTGTAAGCGTTAACCTCTGAGATGGTGGTTTGGGGTACGGTTTCTAATAAATTTTTGCGGCATGACGTTAGGGTTGCTGAGGATAAGATAAAGAGCACCGCTGTTGTGTATATATATCTTTTGTTTTTTTCTTTCGTGATCATAATTTCTCTTATTATGCTGTTATTAAAAATTCAGGTTGGCGCCAAATGTGATAGTAGTTGCATTAGGCACTGAGTTGTGATCTTTTCCCGAAGCTATAGAGTTTCCGTTAATCGATATTTCCGGATCTGATCCCCGGTAATTGGTAATGGTAAAGATGTTAGAAGCCTGGACATACAAACGCAATGCTGTCAGCTTGCCATTGCTCACTTTCTCCAATGGAATGCGGTACCCCAGGGCTGCATTTTTCAGTTTAACATATGACCCATCCTCAACTACGCTGGTGTTGGTTATGGAGAAACCGGTTGATACGTTGTCAGCATAAATTAGCTTAGGCACATCGGTGATCTGACCCGGAGTAGTCCAGCGATCCTTAACAAACGTTCCGTTATTAAAATAGCGTTGATCCAGTAGGTTGGCACGTGTCCCATTATACAATTTGTTACCGCCCGAGAAAGTAAAGCCGAGATTCAGATCAAAGCCATAAGCTCTGAACGTGTTGTTGAAACCGCCGTAATAGGTAGGTAACGAGCTGCCCTGGATCTTTCCGTCCAGATAATTGTCAATCGCCGGCGCTGGTGTACCGTCAAGGAAAGTCCATTTAGACGCTCCGGCCTGATTGTACTGGACCTGCTGGCCCTTGGCATTAACAAATATGCGGTAACCATTTGCCGGATTAACACCAACGGATGGTACGGCATATATAGACCCTACCGAATAACCTACACGCGTCATGTTCTGAATACCAAATGTGCTTGGCGTATAAATATCTATACCATCTGAAAGCGCGGTAACCTTGTTTTGAAGCGTTGAGAAATTAATGCTGGTTTCCCACTGAAACTTATCATTGTTAATTACTTGCGCCGTAAGCCCCAGTTCTATGCCTTTATTATACAATGACCCTACGTTGGCTTTGATGCTATTGCCGGGAACACCTTTTGAAGGTGCCTGTTTTGCATCAAGTATCAAACCGTCAACAACGTTGTTATAATAGTCAGCATCTAATACAATGCGGTTATTGAACAGGCCAATTTTTAACCCAACGTCTGTTTTCTTGCTGGTTTCCCATTGTAAGTTTGGATTGCCCGCCTGAGCAAAACGTAATGCCGCTGTGCCTGCATACGTTGTGCCTGAATAAAAGCCGAGTGCAGGATAGTCGCCAATGTTCAGGTTGCCAACCTGTCCATAACTTGCCCGTATTTGTATTGTATTTACAGTTTTAGCTAAATCGAGGTTTTTGTAAAACGATTCTTCTGAAATATTCCAACCAACCGATCCGCCACTGAAATTGCCATATTTATGCCCCTCTGCCAGGCCGGAATACCCATCCCTTCTAAAAGAGTAGCTTAACAAATATTTACGGTCAAAATCATAGTTAAAGTTGCTGAACAATGACCGGAACCCGTTCTCGCCCTGCGAGTTATTTGCAGGCGTGATGGTAGTGAAAGAGCCTTGGTACGAAGTGAAAAAATTATCAGTTAGGCCTGTTCGTGTTGCTCCCCACGAAGCCGATGATGTATAAATATCTTCCGCACCTGCCAGAATATTAAAATGATGTCTTTCTGCAATTGCTGTTGAATATTGCAAAGTATTCACCCAATTGGTGCGGTAATTTTTGATATACGCATTGCCCGCGGATCCACCTGAAGGTGCCGCCGCCCCATTGATAGGATTTTGAAATCGCTGATTCTCAACAGAAAGCCGGTTTACACCATAGGTGGTTTTAAAATCAAGGCCTTTCGTAATTGTCCATTGGGCGTATAAATTCCCAATGGCATTATTGGTTTCTGAAGTATACTTGTCTTTATCCAATATCAACTGAAGATTCTCCGTGTTTATGGTGCCTATATAACCGTTGCTGGAAGCGTCGGCATTATTGGCACCGTATCCCATGCGGCTTTTGTCCTGGAAGTTATAGGAGCCATCCTCATTATAAACAGCAACGTTAGGAGGTAATACATTGGTGCTTCGGCCCAAGGCGCCACCATCCAGATACTGACCTGGTAGAGAACCCGTGTTAGGTCCGCCATTCAAAGAGTTATTGTAAGAAAAATTAACGCCTATAGTGACATTATTGAGCAATTTATGGTCGAGGTTTAGCCTGACCAAGGAATTTTTAAAAGTGTTGGTCCTCACAATACCATTTTGATCCTGATACCCTAGCGAAACGAAATAGTTCGTCGCATCAGTAGCACCTGCTATGCTTAAATTATGCGATTGCGAATAGGCTTTATGAAAGGCCACATCATACCAATTGGTATTAACAATACTGCCATCGCTGCGGGTTTGCAGCTTGTATCCCGGATCTTTGCCCGCGTTAACCATCGCTTCGTTCTTAATGGTTGTATAGTCAAAGGCGTTAAGGAGTGGCGGAAGGTTTCTGGCTGAGCTCACACTTGCCCATGCGTCGTAACTTACGCGTGTTTTGCCTTTTTTCCCTTTTTTGGTTGTAACAACCACTACACCGTTAGCAGCGCGTGAACCATATATCGCGGTGGCCGATGCGTCTTTTAGTATATTAATAGACTCGATATCATTGGTATTGATGCTTGATAGTGGGTTATTTGCAACGGTTCCTCCAACTAAACCCGTAAACAATGGCACACCATCCACCAGGATCAAAGGATAAATGCCTGAAGAAATGGAGTTGATACCTCTCACTCTGAATACTGGTGTATTATTTAATACGCCACTTGGCTGAACAATGTCTACACCCGCAGCTTGCCCGCCCAAAAGTTGGTCAAAACTTTGTGCAGAACGGTTTTCCAACTGGCTGGCTTTGACCTGGGCTACAGAACCGCTATATGCTTTTTTACTCAGTGTGGAATAGCCCGTTATAACTACCTGATCCAATTCTTTTAAATCAGATTTAAGTTGTATTTCCACGGGACTTCCGTTTACCACAAGTTCTAGTTTTTCATAACCTATATAGGTAACGATAAGGGTGTACGGGAACTTTTGTCCTGTAACAAAGTCAAATCTCCCCTCTTTATCAGTTGTTACGCCATGTGTTGTCCCTTTAATTTGAACCGAGACACCAACAAGGTCTTCTTTAGTAGTCGCATCTGTAATGTGTCCGCGAAGCGTGGAGTTGATCTGTGCTTTGGTATCCTGAGCCTGGATGGTAAATGGTAATATAAAAAGGGTCAGGTATATCAGACTGATAAATGATTTTTTAATAAAAGGCAGTCCCGTCTTACCTGGGCCTGGGCTGTCTTTCACAGCTATTTTTTTCATACTTTTGTTTTGGATTTTAAATTGATGAATCGAAACAGGTGCCGACGCCAAATTGGAAGCCTGTTTCGTTGATTTGGGTCCCGGGGGATGCATTTAGTATCCCCTATTTTATTTCAGCATCAACAACACACAAAATATGTTGGCAAACGATATGAATTTACTGTTACGGGGACAATTGTAGCCGGAGACGAATCAGCACGCGACGCTTCAAGAGCTCTGTTAATTCGTTTTGCCACTAGGGCTAATAAGAACAATAATTTTGGGGACAAGGGGTTTGCCCAACTAAGTTTGATTTTTTGCATTGTAAAATTAAATTGATGAATTCAAGCAGGCACCGACGCCAATTGGAAACCTGCTTTTTGCGAAACCGGGGTATGGATTAGTAGTAAACGTTTATAAAATGCTCCTCCTTTTTTATGATGTACTATGTGGATAGTGGTGTTCCCGAACGGGCGATATTGAAAGCAGTTCAACAACAATAACAAAGTGTCATGATACAAGGATTCAACCTTGTGCCGGGCACCTTTAAATTTGTTATGTGTGATGTTTTGATCAACATTTAAGTAGGGGTAAAATTGTAAACCTGCGCAAATATAATTACGTTTTCATAAAAAACAAGTTATTCTATAGAAATAGTAGATTTTATTTGCAATTAATCTGATATTTATAAATAGGGTGATACAACTACGGGTAATACAGATTTTAATATCTCTCAGAAAAGTAAAGCCCCTGATGGGCAGGGGCATTTACTAACCAATTATAAACCTAATTATGAGAAGACATCCATTGGGTCAAACGAATTGCTTAACCAACTTTTCTATTAAAACCTGCTTGCGCGTAGCACCGATCTGCTGATCTACTATTTCGCCTGATTTGAAAAAAAGCAACGCAGGTATTCGGCATATGTTGTATTTCTTAGAAGTATGCGGATTTCTTTCCGCATCTATTTTTGCGATGACAGCTATATCTCTATAATCTGCATGCAGCTCCTCGATCACTAAACTCATCATTTTGCAGGGATTGCACCATTCTGCCCAAAAGTCCAGCAACACCGGTTTATCTGACCTGAGTACCACCTCATCGAAATTTTCATCGGTTACAATTACAGCCATAGCATGATTTATATAATTTATTATTTTCTATGCATTATCCACCTTAAAAAATCATTTAATAACCCGAAATAAGGCACTTTAAAATGACTGTATGGCAATGGATAGTTTCAATTATCAAAATGGGCAAGCGGGCATTTATTTCCTGCCTGCCCATGGAGCGTTTACAGGGGATTTTGTGTGTATTTGCCATTGTATATGTCTAACTCCCGTTGTGGAATTAAGAACAGTAACCTTGGGTTTGCTTTACCTTGCGCCTGCAACAAAGCCGTTGCCTTGCCAAATCGCAACAAGTCCGGCCAACGCTGATTTTCAAAAGCAAATTCAACCTGTCGTTCGTGCAGTAGTTTATCGCTAAAGGTGCCAGGCGTGGCAGATGTAACTAACGGCAATAAAGGTCCCCCATGCTTAGTCCGCACTTCGTTAATTAAATCATATGATTCCTGGGTTTCGCCTAAAGCTTCAGCCAGCAACAGCAATACATCTGAATAACGGAACACAGGAAAATTATAGTCGCCATCAAACTCGGAAAACGCGTTGGTGGTGCCATACTTTATAATAAACCGCGTAGGACGTAATGGCCCGTTCAGTGGATTTAACGAGGAGGCTTTACGATTATCATTCGCTTCGAAAGCATTTTCAAGCGCAGCAGTCGGACGATTTTTATAGTCACCGGCTGTATGAGGTAAAACCGCAGAAAAAGCATTGGTAAAAAGGTTCCCCGTACCGAAGTTACCTCCTTTGAACTGTACCTCGAAAATCGATTCGGCGTTATTCTCATTGCCCGTACCCCACAATTTACTATAATCTGTTAATATCGCATAACCCGCATCAGCCTTGTATGTATTGATAATTCTGCGCAAAACTGCTGTTGCCGCAGCCTTATCACCTGCTGTTAAATAAATTTTAGCTAATAGTGTAGCTGCCGCACCTTTGGTAGCGCGGCCCACATCAAGGCCGGTATACTTGGCAGGCAGATAACTCTCGGCCAACGTGAGGTCAGTGATCAGCTGCTTGTAAACTTCTGTTGCAGGCACCTGCAAATATGTTTTACCTTCCTCAACAGAAATCTCTTTTAATACCAAAGGTATGCGCCCAAAATCAACAGCCAGGTTGTAGTAAAACAAGGAGCGCAAGAAAAGCGCCTCTCCTTTTAATCGGTTTTTAGTCGGCGTTGCAATCGCGATGGGTTCAATCCGGCTCAGCACAATGTTTGCCCGGCTTACGCCGACATAACTATCGTAATATACATCTCTTATTACATCCAGCGTGGCATCCTCCCTGAAGTTATCAATTGCGTCAAGCGCGGGGCCATTACCGCCGCCGATATCCGCACCAGCATCCGTATTGTCTGATCTTAGTTCATTGGTTACCCAATAACCCTGATTGTAGGTTCCGGTTAATTGTAAGGCTTTATAAGTAGCATTCACCGCTGTAATTATATCGCCCTCCGTTTTATAAAAAACGTCAGTATTGCGCTGCGATATAGGGCTTAAGTTGGTAAAATCGTCTTTGCAGGAACTTATCAGTAGTACAAACGACAGTATATAAATGATCTTGAATTTCATATTTCTCATGTTTAAGTAGTTTTTCCTAATTCGGGTATTATTTAAAAACTACGTTTACGCCTAATGTATAATTGCGGGTTAGCGGGTACGCACCATAATCCTCTCCCGGTGTAGTATTGGTGGTTGACTGGTTGTTCACTTCTGGGTTATAACCCACGTATTTGGTTAGCGTAACCAGATTGGTTCCTGAGGCATAGAGCCTCAATGCCGGGAAGTTTTTGGCTATGATATTGGCAGGAAAAGTATAACCGATCGTCACATTTCTCAGCCTTACGTAAGAGCCGTCTTCTACCTGGTAGCTGGAATTACGGTTGTTAAAGTTATGGGTTGTGCTCTGTTTATAAGCGCGGGGAACCTTACCGTTACCGGGCTGGCTTTCAGATATCCAACGGTCATTTTCAAGGGCATAAGAATTGGTTAATCCTTCCCCATTGGCCAAATGCCTTCTGGTCAGGTTTAAAATTTCCGACCCCTGCACTCCCTGTATTAAAAAGCTTAACTCTATCCCTTTGTAACCGAAGCGGTTCGTTATGCCGTAAATAAAGTCAGGCTGATAATTACCGATAACTGTGCGGTCATTTGCATCAATAATGCCGTCGCCGGTTACATCTTTGAACCTGAAATCGCCAGGTGACGCTTTTGTAGAAATTTTATCTACGGGTCCTTTAGCGATATCCGCCTGGTTTTGGTAAATACCGTCTACCACATAACCGTAATAGCTGCCAACAGCATCACCGATGCGGGTGATGTGTCTGTTGGTACCGTCACCGCTTGTTCCCAGAATCGGATCGCCGGTAACGCCCAGTTTCAACACCTTATTCCTGTTGGCCGAAAAATTGAGATCCGTTCGCCAGGTAAAGGCACCCACCAGATTTTGGGTGGATAAGGCTATTTCTATGCCTTTATTTTCTACCTCGCCAATGTTCTGTAAGGGATTAAGCGTACCTAAACCTACAACAGCCGGTACCTGCACGTTGAGCAAAAGATCTGATGTTATTTTTCTGTAAACATCTATCGATGCGAATATTCTGTTTTTAAATAAACCAACATCCAAACCGATATCTGTTTGTGTGTTTTTCTCCCAGGTTAAAGCGTTGTTCGTAGGTGTCGAGGGAGCTAAACCATTAGCTATAGCATTGCCGAATACATAGTTATATGGGTTTAATAAGCCAATTGATGCATAATTAGGGATCAGGAAGTTACCTGTCTTACCCCAGCTTCCTCTTAGCTTCAGGTCGCTTAAGAAAGTAACGTTCTGTAAAAACGGCTCGTCAATGATCCGCCATCCGGCAGAAAACGAAGGGAAAACACCAGTACGGTTACCTTTACCAAATCTGGACGCTTTGTCTGTCCGAATGGAGGCCGTGAACAGGTACCTGTCTTTAAATGAATAATTTAGGCGGGCAAGTTGTGAAACCAGCGCCCAATCCTCTTTTATAGAAGTGCCGCCTGTAACCTGCCCGCCGCTAACGGTCTGTACTAAATCATCCGGAAAGTTTTCGGCCTGAACCTGGTTTGAACTTGTTCTGTCCTTTTGGGCTGTATAACCTGCTACCGCAGAGAAGTAATGGGCTTTGATCTTCTTCTCAAATGACAAAGTGTTTTCCACCAGCCAATTGGTTTCTAGTGATGAATTGGACTGACCAAGCGGAACGCCTACCGTAGCGTCCCTGTCCCGGAATGCCCGCTCTCTGTAATAGTCTTTACTGTAATTATTAATATCCGCACCGGCGTAAAGCTTATATTTTAAGCCCTTTAAAATTTCGTATTCGGCAAATGCGCTGGAGAAGGTACGGAACTGTTTTAAGTTGTCGTGAATATAATTAACAACAGCAAGCGGATTGCTTGACGCTGTCATGTTGGCTGTCAAGCCTGTCTCTGTGAATAAGTGCGATTGATTATCTGACTGGTTGATTGAACCGTCAGGGAGATAAGGCTTCACCGTAGGTGAGGTTACCAATGCGGTGTAAACTGCTCCGGGAGGATCAGCGAAATAAGGCGCACTTGTTGAGCCACGCTGCTGATCTGTGAATGAAGGATTGATGCTTACACCAATTTTCAATCGCTCAAATGGATGCGCATCCAGATTAGCTCTTAAGCTATACCGCTTAAACCCGGTCTTATCAATGATACCATCCTGACTGAAAAAGTTACCGGATACATAGTAGCCGAATTTCTCGCTTCCGCCGGCGGTCGATACTGTATAGTTTTGAATAGCGGCTGTTCTGAAAAGAACATCCTGCCAATCGGTATCCGTGCCTGTTGGGTTAACGAAATCGTCGGGAATAAAATAATTAGACGCTGTTAAGCCACGGGCACCTGCTTTGGATGCCCGCACCGGGTTGCCATCGCTGCTCAAGCCGCCTGGTACATCCTGCAAATAGGCATTATTACGCGCATCTTTAATGTAAGCCGTTAGCTCAGCAGCATTCATTAATTTCACCTTACGGGCTACTTGCTGGATGCCGGAGTAGGCGTCGAAAGTAACATTGGGTTTCCCCTCTTTTACGCCACGTTTTGTTGTGATAAGAACAACCCCGTTAGATCCCCTGGAACCGTAGATGGCTGCTGATGCGGCATCTTTGAGAATCTCTATTGATTCTATATCACCGGGACTTATGGTGCTGAGCGGGTTCGCCGGCTGGGGTCTGAACGCAACCGTTCTGTTTTTGGGGTCACCCTGTATGCCGGGTTCCACATTTTTTGACACCGGGAAGCCATCGATCACGTATAAAGGCTCGTTACCAGCCGATATAGACCCCACACCCCGCACCCGAATAGTGGGCGCCGAACCTGGCTCTCCGCTGGGCTCCTGCACCTGCACACCCGCTATCTGGCCTAAAACGGCATTCTCAAAAGTAGTTACAGAGAAGTCTTTGATGCTGCGCGCTGAAATGGAACTGACGGCTCCTGTAATATTTCCTTTCCGCTGGGTGCCATAACCCACCACTACCACCTCATTTAAACTCCCGGCATCTGGCTTTAACTGCACATTAAGCAGTGTCCCCGCCCCTACCTTAACCTCCTGTGGAGCATAACCAATAAAGGAGAACAATAGCACGTCCGCTTCGGACGCATCAATATCGTAGGCCCCATTAACATCCGTGGTTGTCGCTCTGGCAGTCCCTTTAACCGTCACGGTCACCCCTGGCAAGGGGTTTGAACTGACGGCATCCGTAACTTGCCCGGAAATACGGACGGGGATGGATGTTTTATTGGATATCTCACTCCAGGCAGGCGATTTTTTGTTAAACGTTGCAGCGCCAAAAGACGGCGTAACGTAAATTGTGAACAAGGCACCGAATATCAGCGGGATATTCCGTTTGCGGACATGTTTAACCATAGTAATTTAATTAGTTAAGTAATAGATAAACCACCTCAATGAAGAAGCAGCCGTTTAAGAAAAAAATTGTATGCTTAGGGTCTTACAATTTGCATGAGGGTGCAAAAGATCCTGATGGTCGTTTGGTAAAAATCAACAACAACAACAACATTTCCGAAATCTCTTTCCGGTGTCGTTCTTAGAAATAAATGGTAATACCCATTTCATTTTACAAATCGTGATAGTAACTAAACAATGCAAATATATTGATTAAATTTAAATCTACTAATTCTATAGAAATTATATTATATGATGTTTAATCAATACCTTTGACTATTCTAGTTAATCTCCACCACTAATTAGTTATGGTATAATACACTACTAAATCATAACAACATGAAAAAAAAACTATTATCAACAACAGTGCTGGCGCTCACATTAGCTTGCACGACTGCAGGTTATGCCCAACAATCCCAATTTATTCCTGAAGGGAAATGGCGCGGTATTTTTAGCCTGAACGATGGAGTGGAAGCTCCTTTTAATTTTGAAGTGCAGGGAAAAACAGCAGCGCAGGCAAAAGTTTATCTCCTCAATGCCGAAGAACGCTTTGAGATAAGTCGTTTAAAACAGGAACAAGATTCACTGTTTATCTATTTTGACCAGTTTGATAACGAGCTGGCTTTGAAAATATCGGGCAATACACTCAAGGGTGTATTCCGAAAGCAAGACGGCAGCGGCAAGCCTACACCAGTTAGCGCCGAGTTTAATAAAACTTTTCGTTTTGCTCCGGTTACGCAAGCGCCGTCCACCAATATTACAGGCAAGTATGATGTAGTTTTTAAAGATAACAGCGGTAAGGATAATAATGCCGTGGGGATATTCACCCAAACAGGAAATAAGTTGCGCGGTACTTTCCTGAAAATAACCGGCGACTCCCGCTACCTGGATGGTGTGGTAGATGGTAATAAATTTTATTTGACATCATTTATCGGATCAGGTATAACGTACCTGGCCGGAACAATAAATAACAACAATAACTTTAACGGCGAATTGGCCGGTGCCATAGGTAATCAATCATTCACCGCGGTAAAAAATGCAAATGCCGCCCTGCCTGATGCATACAAGCTTACTTACCTTAAAGACGGTTACAAAACGCTTGACTTTTCGTTTCCGGACGTTAATGGTAAGCAGGTTTCCTTAAAGGATGACAAATACAAAAATAAAGTGGTTATATTAACAATTACCGGCTCATGGTGTCCAAATTGTGTTGACGAGGCTGCATACCTGGCTCCCTGGTTTAAGAAGAACAAAAACAGGGGTATTGAGGCTATTGCTATCCATTATGAAAGAAGCACCGATCCGGCCCATGTAAAAAAAGTACTGGGCCGTTTTAAACAGCGTTATGATATTGAATACGATCAGGTAATTGCGGGCTTATCAGACAAAAAGGGCGTCGCAGCATCCCTACCGGCACTAAATACGTTCCTTTCTTTTCCAACTATTTTATTTATAGACAGAAATGGCAATGTGGACAAGGTTTATACCGGATATAACGGTCCTGCAACCGGAAAATATCACGATCAGTACGTTAAAGAATTTAACGATGAAATTGATAAATTGGCTGGTCCTGCAGGAAGCGATAAGAGTAAAAAGATCGTGTCGAAGTAAGCGTTTTTTGATAGAAAAGGGGGTATTAAATACCCCTTTTCTATTCAGCTTTTTAAGATATATTTTGATACAATGGGCATAATGAGCAACAATGAGCACATACGACAGATCCAGCCCGCTTAATTTTCTTGCTAAGTAAGCGTAGGTTTCATCTATCTGTCAAACGCAAAAAAGCAATGAGCATCACCTTCATATATTAATTGTGTAATGATATCTCCTGCCGAAATAGCTTTACGTTTAGTTGTAGCCGCAATTTTAGGCAGCGTTGTTGGATTTGAAAGACAGCGCCGCGAATGGACGGCGGGTCTTCGCACCCATATGTTGGTATGTGTTGGATCGGCATTGGCAATGATCGTATCTGCTCATGGTTTTGGTGATGTTATAAACAAGCCAGGCATCGGGCTCGATCCTTCACGGATCGCTGCCCAGGTAATTAGTGGTATAGGATTTTTAGGCGCGGGAACCATTTTGTTTATGAAAAATCAGGTAATACGCGGCTTGACAACTGCCGCAGGCCTGTGGACAATAGCTGGCGTGGGTCTGGCAATTGGAGGTGGGCTTTACGCTGCTGGAGCCATTACTACATTTATTGTTCTGATTATACTAGCAGCGATAAAACCTATAGAAAGCAGAGTTTTCAAAAAAGATAAATACAATGCAATTAAGCTTGTAGTAAAACGCAGTCAGATTGATTTGGGCCATATTGAGAAGGTCTTGGCTAAACATAAAATTATCATAAACGAAGTCAGGATATCACCCGCTTTTGATGATAATGGCGATAACGACGAAGTAAGCATTTTTATACAAAAACAAGCGGCCAGTAAAGAAAATGCATTAACAATTATGGAAGATATTCGCCGCCAAGCTGCCGTAAACTCTGTAGAATTCTTTGCAAGATAGAAGTATTTAACTTAGATGCCACCTCTCAATTCATTGCGATTCCCCTCTCCTCTTGACTGCGAGAGGATATTTTTTATCGATCTGTTCCAATACCACATACAATGAATCTTTACTTTCATTGAAGCCAGACAATATAAACTTGCCCTTAGACGGACGGACATAATGCAACGTTAATTGACTTGAAGTATCCCTTCTGTTTTTTAACACAAAAAGGTGGTTGACGGTATCAGCATCATAACCATAATACAAACGACCAATGTTGCCATAATATTCGGTTGTACGGTCTTTGTTACTTGTGTTTAAGGCAGTGGCTTTAGCTACGCGGATACTGATCGTATTGAATTTCTCAAACACCACATTTTGCCACCTGACTGTATCGTATGGCGAATAAGGGACAGATCTATTATTTAATTTAAATTCGCTTACATTATAAAAGCCTGCAAAACTTTTCACGCCGTCTTCCAATGGCAATTTGAAGGTCTTACCGTTTGCATAAAGCTGCTCATACTCAAAACCCCGGTATACCAGGAAAAGCAGTATAAACCCAACTTTTAACCCTATGCGGGCAATTCGTTGCCAGCCATTTAAATCCAGTGGTATAATGTAATTGAGCGCTGCCTGTTTGTGTTCTATCAAAATGGTCCAGAATTGCCGTGCATTTTTGGCGAGTATTAAAAGCGATAGTAGTAATAGGTGCATACTTGCTAATTCCACCCCTGCATCGTAACCGATATTGACAAACCAGATAGGTAAAAGTATAGCTACCATCATCAATGCACCCAGGGTAGTTGTTCGCCGGAATAAAATAAAAACAGTGGCCGCAAGTTCGAAAACGCCGGCAAATACTTCAAAAAATGGCGATACACCTGTAGTAAGCTAGTATAATTTCCCCGGCGTAAAATCGCCCAGGTTGGTATTAAGCTGACTCAGCGTTGGAAAAGGCATTTGCACCGGAAAAACTTTTGCTATGGCAAACCACGACATACGTAAAGCGATCTGGTACCTGATCAGTATAAAAAAACAGTTGTATAGCCTGTTGTCGCCAGTAGCTTCGCGGTAGTGCTTATCCTTAGAAAGTTGTTTCTCTATCAAAAACCATAAAAAACCTGCTACTATGCTTAACGATAGGGTAATGAACCAACCCTCATAATTTTTGCCACCCTGGCTGGAAAAAAACCATGGGTTATTTTGACTAACAACATCGAGCCAGCGAAAAGGATAACTCTTGACCGTAAAACCAGCATCAAAGTCCTGTTGGTAAAATGAGGGCGCTAAGGGAATAAAAGTGATCGTCGCATAGATAAAAAAACCTCTTAAGGCTATTTTTTCATAGCCCTTCCAATTAGTTTTTGCCGTTGTATAGGAAGATGTCATTTTAAAATTGAGAAAGGAAAAAACAGAGGACCTCGCACATGGCCCCCTGCTTACACCATATATAATTAACGTATGCGATTTTCTGATTAATTGTGTGCTATGATAGTAGCACTTACGTTACCCGCTGCTATTGTGCCATTGATAAATACGGTATAAATTTTACCGTCCTGAAAAGTAACGCTGTTTAGTGTTGCTCCGGTAAGCGGTAAGATCGCATTTGTTGAAGCGTTTTTTATTTCAAACGCTGCACCTGCGGTGGTATTAACTTCTTTAAACGGACCTAAGGTTTTCCAGGTTAAACCCGGAATTGTAGATGGGGCTTTTCCTGCAGCATCGTAGGTTATTATAGTTTGATCTGCAAAATTACCGTAAGCAACATTGGTAAAAATTGCGGCTCCGCCAGCAGGACTAAAACTGAGATTAGGCGCATCCGGCGAGAAATTGGCAAAACGTACCTTAGCTTTGCCGGTTGCAGGGGCGGTAAGATCGTCGTAAACCAGGATCAAACTATCGCGGTTACCGGGATTAAGCTTACTTGGTTTACGCTTATCTACCGTAAATAAAGTATGATAATAAGAAGCAATAGGACCATTCGGGCCTGAAAAAGACTGCTTATCGTTTTCCTGTACAAAGCTGGCACTTCCGCCAAATACATAGGAAGATTTATAGCTGGTAGTCGTTCCTTCGGTGGTGTTGTATTGCACTTTACCGTATTGTGTATCCAGGTACCCCGTTGATGCATTTCTGGGAATTGCCGCAGTGTTTATCTGCCTTGTAAAATCCAGGAAGTTTACAGACACATTTAAGTTTAACGCGTTTACTAATTTCACCTTTGCACTTAGAGGCGGGCGCTGTGAATTGTCTGTATCGAGATATTCCGTTTTCTTGCAGGCGGATGATAGTAACACCAACCCACTTAAAAAAAGAGTTGCTCTCGGTCCCGGAGATAACTTTAGGGACGATAATGTAGTGGTTATATGATCTAAAATTTTCATAATTTCTGTTCTGATGGATTAAAATTTAGCTGATAACCTGATGAAAGGTTGTATACCGGTATTGGTTCCGGCCTGTGTGCCGCCG
>Ga0247740_1000050_pt1 | contig 54611 bp, 32 predicted proteins | sample UWRJL148409B2_FD_180942 | JGI IMG/M metagenome (GOLD analysis project Ga0247740, IMG submission 180942) | Plant litter microbial communities from Arlington Agricultural Research Station in Wisconsin, United States - UWRJ-L148-409B-2 | ecosystem: Environmental > Terrestrial > Plant litter >...
CCCCGCCAACGTCAACGTCACCCAAGCCGTGACCTGTGACGGTCAGACCTCGTACACGTGGCTGATCAATCCGGTGGCCGTGCAGGTCGGGCAATGGACGAAACTGAGCGGCACGCTGGCCGTCCCCGATTGCCTACTGGGCGACGTGCAAATCTTCGCCGAAGGGCCGAATGGCGGCGATTTGTATCTGGATCACGTCTCGGTGCGCGCCAAACAAGCCTCGAACATCGTCAGCAATGGCACGTTCGAGTCCGGCACGAGCGGCTGGTACACGTACGGTGGCGTCGCTTCCGCAACGAGCGCGCGCGCGCACAGCGGCTCACGCAGCTTGCTGATCGGCAATCGCACGGGCAATGCCCCCGCCGTGACCGACTTGAGCCAAGTGGTCAGCAAAGGGGCGAGCTACAGCGCGAGCTTCTGGGTGTCGATAGGTGGTGCGGCTAGCGCCAACGTCAACCTCACGCAAAAGGTGACCTGTGACGGCGTGACGAGCTACAGCTGGTTCGTCAGCCCGGTGAGTGTCGGCGAGGGCCAGTGGGTCGAGCTCGAGGGCTCGCTCAATATCCCCGAGTGCAACAGTCTCACCGAGGTCCAAATCTTTGCAGAAGGACCCGCCGCGGGGGTCGACCTCTACGTCGACGACGTGAACGTGTTCAGTCCCACCGTGACCAACTTGCTCAGTGACGGCACGTTCGAGTCGACGCAAGGCAGCTGGTTCACTTGGGGCAGCGGCACGCTCGCCCTGAGCGCGGCGCGGGCACACAGCGGCTCGAGCAGCTTGTGGTTCTCGAACCGCGTCGGCAACGGGCCCATCGCTCGATCATTGCTGGGCGTCGCGCAGCCTGGGAAATCGTATCAAGTCAGCATGTGGACGTCGATTGGGGGCGCGGCCAGCGCGAACGTCAACTTGACGCAAGCCATCGGTTGCGACGGAAGTGACTCTTACGCTTGGCTCGCAAGCCCAGTGGCCGTGGCCGACGGCGCGTGGGTCAAGCTGAGCGGTACACTCACCGTACCGAATTGCAACCTGACGAACTTGCTCGTCTACTTGGAGGGCCCCGGCACGGGCGTCGACCTATACGTGGACGACGCGGTCGTGACTCCGTAACTCCGAGCCGCCGCTGCGCGCAGCCGGTGCCGTCATTGGCACCCCGCTGCGCGTTGCACATGAAGAGGGGGGCGTTACTTGAGGATCTCGATGCGGCAGCTCGCGCTGCAACCATCGCCGCTGAGCCGGTTGCCATCGTCGCACGACTCGCCGGTTTGGGTGATGCCGTCACCACAGTAGGGACCGATCAGGCAGTTGGGCGCGCATTCACCGTAGCCGCCGTCATTCACGCCGTCGTCGCATTGCTCGCCCAGGCTGACGATGCCGTCACCGCAGATGGGCGTGCATTCACTGCGCGCGGTGTCGAAGCCCGCGAGCGTGAGGCGAAAGCTGGAGCTCTCCTTCTTTCGCTCGGCGTGAAAGATGTTCAACTTGTACACTTGGCCGTCGGTCAAACCGTACGTCGCGGCCGTAGCCGCGCTGATCGTGACACTGCCGTCGACGGGCTGATGCACGCCTCCGAGGTCGACCGCTAGCCGGTCGTTCAAGAACACCCACACGTCGTCGTCGCCCGTGAAGTCGAGCCGAGCGGTAGCGGCGGCGTCGTACTTGAACCAGTACGTGACTTGAGTCGTGAAGTGGAAGTTGTGAGCCTTGGCGCCCGCAACGTGCATAGCGCCCAGCCGAGGGATGATTTGGTCTTCGAACTCCCAGTTGTAGCCGTACTGGGTGGGGACTTTGGCGTCGATCCAAGGATCGTTCGCATCCACCTTTTGGTCATCCAGCGGAAAGAACAGGGGGGTGCCGTCATACTTCATGGCAGGCGTGGTGATGGCCGCCGCGCACGAATCGGTCTGACCGCCCATGCTGGGCAAGCACGGGTAGAAACAGGTGTCGACCAGCGGGTCGAAGGCGCATCCCGCGAAGGTCCCTCCGGCCGCGCACATCGTCTCGCCGTTGCCGCAGAACCGAGCATTGGTGAACTTGGGCTGCGACTCCCATTGCTCGCCCATCGCCCCGTAGCGATTGACGAAGCCGCCCTTGCCGTTGTCGAACAACACGATGTCGCGCACGATCGGCGGGGCGCTCTTGTCCGAGTACCAAGTGTCCAACGACGTTATGCACGCAGCTGTGGCGGCTGCGGTGGCGGTGGGCACGCCGTTCGTGAGGGTGCCGGCGACGAGCTTGGTCGTGGCAGCCTTGCCGTCCATCGTTCCCAAGCAGGTGGGCTCCACGTCTTTGTGCTTGGTGGTGAGGTCGCGATAAATGACCGGCACGCGCAAGATGCACGCATCGTTGATTTTCTCGCAGTTCGCCTTCTGCGAACACTCGAAGCCGCCCTCCTTCTTGCAGGTGGAGGAGCAGCCGTCACCGTCCTTGGTGTTGCCGTCATCACACTCTTCGTTGATCAGCAGGCCGTCACCACACTCGGAAGTGCAGCCATCCGCCTTGCAGGAAGGCTCGGTTTGGCAAGTGGATGAGCAGCCGTCGAACGGGACGATGTTGCCGTCATCGCAGCTTTCGGCGCCCTCCTTCTTGCCGTCACCGCACTCGGTCGGCACGCAGGTACTGGGCTGACCCTCGCACTTGAAGCCGGTCTCGAACTTACAAGTCAGCGAGCAGCCATCACCCGCGACTTGATTGCCGTCATCGCATTGCTCCGAACTACCGACGATTTTGTCGCCGCAGATCACGAGTTCATGACACGGCTTGCCCGGGGGACTGCAAGAAAAGCCGGGCTGCGTCGCCAAACAATTGGCCGCACAACCGTCGCCGTCGACTCGGTTGCCATCGTCACAGGCTTCGTCCTCGGTGAGCATGCCGTCGCCGCAGCCGGCCGGCGCGGGAGTGTCGGGGTTGCACGGCGAGCCCGACTGCGAAGGGTCACAACCGACGTTCAGCGGAGGCCCACCGGCGGATGGATTGCCCGGAACGTTGCCCGTTCCCGCACCATTTTGATTCGACTCACCCGCGGTCCCGGTGCGCACTCCGCTATCACGCGAGCCACCGCTAGTGCTGCATGCCAGCACCCACGACAGGACAAACAGACTCAACCCGCTCAGTCGAAATACCCGCCAACGCATGGACCTACGCTACAGCTAGCGCGACTTTGCGCAAGGCTCCCAGTCGCGATTGCCACGAATCGTCACTCGCACTCAGACTCGAGCCCTCGGCGACGAGCATCGAGAGGCGAGCGATTGGCACGCCGCGCGGCTGAAACGGTGATGCCGCGCGAGTGGGTACGCGAGAATCTAACAATGGGGCTAGAACCAGCGGGCCGACCTCTCCGACAAACGCTGAGAATCAGCGCGTGCTGCACGGCAACCGCCAGACGCAGTGTCAACGCTTCATTTCGGCTGGACCGTAAAAGCACGGGCGTCCCATACTCCGCCGACGATGGCGCCGCAGATCCAGTCTCCTCATGGCGAGGTGCGGTTTCGCCAAGCGCTGTGTTGGCTCTTGGCTCGACCGAGTGCTCAGCCCTTGTTGGTTTTGGCCCCTACGTTGGACGCTGGCAACGACTTGCTGCGCGCCGCAACGAAGCAGAAGGGCGCCGTGTTTGGCTGGGCGATGGAATCGCTGGGGTCGCTCGCGCTACGGCTCTCGGCGCTCCCGCTCGCCGCGCGTGGGCTAACGCTGGCTCCGCCACTAGCGCTCGAAGCGGTCTGCGTGCGCGTGGTCTCGGAGCTGCAGACCGCAGGCAAGCTCGGCCGCCTCGCGCCCATCGCGGATCGTCCTGGGTTGCCACGCGCGCTGCTCCGTAGCTTCACCGAGTTGGGGCAAGCCGCCGCGCCGCCGGAAGCGGTGCCGGGCGAGTTGGCCCTGCTTTATCGACACTACCGAGCCACGCTAGCAAGCCTTGGGCTAGCCGATCGCTCCGTCATGTTCGTGGCCGCCGTCGAGGCGGCTCGCGAATCGAGCATGCCTCCGTTGGGGGTCCCGCTGTGCGCGTATGACCCATCCCCCAAGACGCGGCTCGAACGCGATCTGCTCGCGACGCTCGTGACGCGCGCACCGCTCACGTTCGCCGCGATCTCGTCGAATGACGTGGGTGCAGCAAAGGTGACGACGCTTCTGCACGCAGCCTCCAGCCCCGCCGTTGACGAGGACGCCCAAGAACCACGAGGCCTCCCCCCTGCCCTGCGTCGCTTGCAAGCGCAGCTCTTCTCCTCCCGCGAAGAGGCGGGCGAGGCAGACGAAAGCGTGGCCATCCTGAGTGCCCCGGGGGAATCGCGCGAGGCCGTCGAAATCGCCCGCCGCATCGTGGCCGAGGCCGCGCGGGGAGTCCCGTTCGACCGCATGGCAATTCTGCTTCGCTCGCCTTTTCACTACCGCACGCACTTGCTCGAGGCGCTGAGGCGCGCGGCCATTCCCGCGCATTTCACGCGCGAAGCAGCGCGCCCCGAGCCGGGCGGCAGAGCGCTCCTGGCCCTGCTCGAGTGCGCCTCGGAAGGGCTGAGTGCGACGCGATTTGCCGAGTACTTGTCGCTCGGTGTGGTGCCCGACCGCCCACGAGAGCGCGCGAGCGAAGACCTGGACGCGATGCCGAGCGATGAACCGACCGCACGGCTCCTGGGCGTCTCCGTCGGCGAGCGAGACGCGCCGCCCGGCGCCACCAAGCACCTGACGCTCCCCCGACGTTGGGAATCACTGCTGGTAGACGCGGCCGTGATCGGCGGAGCCGCGCGCTGGCATCGGCGCTTGGATGCGCTCGATGTCGCGCTGGACAAGCGGCTCACTCGTTGCAACGAGCTCGAGCGCTTTGCCGTCGAGCGCGAACGCGACGCGCTGCGAGAGCTGCGCTCGTTCGCGCTACCGATCATCGATTTGCTCGGTCAGCTTCCCGAAGCCGCGCCCTGGGGGGTCTGGCTCGACGCGCTGAACGAGCTAACGAAGCGCACGACCGACGCGCCACAGGCGATTTTCGGCGTCCTCGCGCAGCTCGAGATCGTCCGAGACGTGGGCCCGGTGGGGCTCAAGGACGTCCTTGGCGTGCTGCGCGAGCGCCTGGGCGAAGTGAGCGCCGGCCCGAGCGCGAACCGCGGGGCTGCCGTGTTGGTCGCGTCTATCGACGAAGCCCGTGGCCGCGTGTTCGATGTGGTGTTCGTGCCGGGTCTGGCCGAAAAATTGTTCCCGCAGCGCGTCGTGGAAGACCCGCTCTTGTCCGACGAGCAGCGCGAGCAAATCAGCGCCGATCTCGACACCCAGAGTCGCCGCGTGGCCAGCGAGCGCGCCGCGCTCGCTCTTGCCGTCGGCGCTGCGACTCAACGCGTCGTGCTCTCTTACCCTCGCTTCGAGAGCGACAAGGCCCGGCCACGCGTGCCGTCGTTCTACGCTCTCGAAGCCATTCGCGCCGCCGAAGGCCGGCTCCCGAGCTTCGCCGAGCTCGCCCGCCGCGCGGATGAAACGAGCCAAACGCGCATGGGCTGGCCGGCCCCCAAAGAGACCGAACAAGCGATCGACGACGCCGAATACGATCTTTCCCAGTTGCGCGAGTTGCTCACCGGCGCGGGCAAGGATTCGGACGGCGCCGCGCACTACTTGCTCAACGCCAGCCCGCGTCTACGCCGCGCCTTGCAGTTCCGGGCCCGGCGCTGGCGGCCCGAGTGGCGCTATGTCGACGGGCTGGTCGACCCCAACGGTCTCGCGCGCGAGGCGCTGCTCGCGCGTCACGCACAGCTGCTCGAGCGCGGCTTCGCCGTGACCGCGCTCGAGAAATATTCGGCTTGCCCGTACCGCTTCTATTTGGCCACCGTGGTCGGGCTCCGCGCGCGCAAAGCCGCGGTTGCGATCGAAGAGATGGACGCGCCGGCGCGAGGCTTGCTCATCCACGAGCTCATGCGCAGCGCGAGCGTCAAGCTCGACGAGCAGGGCTTGTTCTCCCCGGCCACCGATTTCTTGCAAGCGAAGCGCGTGCTCATGGCTTCCGTGAACGAGGAGGCGGCGGCCTGTCGTGATGAGCTCGCCCCTGCCATCCCGCGGGTGTGGGACGACGCCGTCGCCGATGTCGGCGCGGATCTCGTGCGCTGGCTGGAGGCAACCCGTGACAGCGGCTGGCACCCGATTCACTTCGAGTACGAATTCGGCCGAACGAGCAGCTCGATCTCGGCCAGAGCCGCAGGTCCCGTCACGCTCGGCTTCGGTTTGCCGCTGCAGGGCGTGATCGACGCCATCGAGCAGAGCGGCGACTCACTACGCGCCACCGACTACAAGACAGGCGCGCCTCCCGAGACGAACGTGATCGTGGGAGGCGGGCGCCATTTGCAGCCAACGCTTTACTCCTTGGTCCTGGAGCAACTCTTCCCGGAGCGTCGAGTCACGGGGGGCAACGCATTTTATTGCACCAGCAAAGGCCAGTTCGCGCGCAACGAAGTCCCGCTCGCCGACCCCGCGCGCAGCGCCGCTGCCGCCGTGCACGACACCATCGCCGCCGCGTTCCGCGACGGTTTTTTCCCCGCCGCGCCTGCCGAAAAGGCCTGCGATTTTTGTGAATTTCGCGGCATTTGTGGCCCGTACGAGCGTGAGCGGGTGCAGCGCAAAGAGGCCGAGCGACTCGAGCCCTTGGCGAGACTGCGAGCCATGCCATGACGGCGCTGGTCGATGCGCGCGCGCGCGAACAGATCAAAAATGCGCTGCACCTGACGCTGGTCGTGGAAGCGGCGGCTGGCACGGGCAAGACCACGGCGCTGATCTCACGCATCGTGGCCGTGATCCGCTCCGGGCAGACCAGCCTGGAGCAAGTAGTCGCCGTCACTTTCACCGAGAAGGCCGCGGGCGAAATGAAGCTGCGGCTGCGGGCCGAGCTCGATCGCGCACGGCACGAAGCCAGCGACCCCGCCGAGCGCGTCCACCTGGAGCAGGCGCTGGCCGCGCTCGAGGTGGCCCACATCAACACCATTCACGGATTTTGCGCCGATCTGTTGCGCGAGCGACCGGTCGACGCGGGCATCGACCCGCAATTTGCAGTGCTCGATGAAGCCGCGGCCGAAGCGCTGCTGCGCGAAGCGTTTCGCAATTGGTTCGAACGCGCGCTCTCCGATCCTGGCGCGGGCCTGCGCCGCATGCTGCGGCGCAGAAATTGGCGCGCCGAACGCAGCACCCCGCGCGAAGAGCTGCTGCGCGCCTGCCGTGACCTGGTCGAATATCGCGATTTCGATACGGCTTGGGCGTTCCCCGAGTTCGAGTCCGAACTCTTGGTCGATGAGCTCGTAGCGCGATTTCGAGACGTCGGTAGCTTCAAGAACCAAGCGCTGCGCGCCTCGGATCCGCTGGCGCGCGCGGTGGCCGATTTTCAAGCCTTCGTGGACGCGCTGGACGCGCGCGAGCGCGTGCAGGAGCGGGACTACGACGCGCTCGAGGTCGAGCTATCAGAGTTTCTGCGTAGCAAAGAGCGCACGCTCCGCGCCACCGGTTCGGGCAGGCTGTACGGTCAGTCACTCGACCGCAGCGCTGTAGTCGCGCACCGTAACGAGGTACTCGAAAGCCTGCAAAGCTTCGTGAAGCGGTCCGAAGCCGACTTGGCGGCTCACTTGCGACAAGAGCTGATTGGCGTCGTGCACGAGCGCGAGCGACTCAAACAGCGACTCGGCGCGCTCGACTTCGTCGATCTGTTGTCGCGCACGCGCGATTTGCTCACAGGGAGCCGCCGCGTGCGCGAGCAACTGCAGGGCCGCTTCACGCATCTGTTCGTGGACGAATTTCAAGATACCGATCCGCTGCAGGCCGAAATTCTGATGCTGCTCGCGTGCAACTCGCCCGACGTGACCGACTATCGTCAGGTGCGCACCAAGCCTGGCAAGCTGTTCGTCGTGGGCGACCCGAAACAAGCGATTTACCGCTTCCGCCGCGCCGACGTGACGCTATACGAGGCGATCAAGGCCGAGCTCTTGGCGCAGGGCGCCGAGCTCTTGCACTTGACCACCAACTTCCGCTCCGTGCCGTCGATTCAGGCGGCGGTGAACACCGCGTTTTCGCAGTCAATGACCGCGACCGAAGACGGCAGTCAGGCCGAGTACGTGGCCCTCGCCGAGCACCGGCCCGAGCTCCCGGCACAGCCGGGCGTGATCGCCCTGCCCGTGCCCGAACCGTACGGGAGTTGGTGGAAGCCCACCAAAGCCGCCGTGTCGAACTCTTATCCGCAGGCGGTGGGCGCGTTCGTGGAGTGGCTCCTGCAAAGCAGCGGCTGGCAAGTGCAAGACGAGAACGGGCTCGTCGCGATCAAGCCACGCCACATCTGCCTGCTCTTCAAACGCTTTCAGTCTTACTACGGCGACACCACTCGCCCGTACGTGCAGTCGCTCGAGGCGCGGCGAATTCCGCACATTTTGGTGGGTGGGCGCTCGTTCCACGACCGTGAAGAGGTGGTCGCGTTGCGCGTGGCGCTGGAGGCAATCGAATGGCCCGACGACGAACTCAGCGTGTATGCATTCCTGCGTGGGCCGCTGCTCGCGGTCAGTGATGAAGAGCTGCTCTGCTTCCGACGAGACTTTAGCCGCCTGATGCCGCTCCAGCGCTTCGACGAGGAGGCCAGCGCGAAACACCCGGCGGTGGTCGATGGCCTGGACCTGCTGCGCGAGCTGAATCACGAGCGCAATCGGCGCCCGGTGGCAGATACGGTGGAGCGCTTGCTGTCCGAGACGCGCGCACACGCATCGCTTGCCATGTGGCCGAGCGGCGAGCAGGCGCTGGCCAACGCCTTGGCCATCGTCGACTTGGCGCGCAATTTCGACAGCCGCGGCGGCACGTCCTTCCGCGCCTTCGTCGAAACGCTCGAAGAGCAAGCCGAGCGGGGCCAAGGCGGTGAAGCGCCGATCGTGGAAGAAGGCACCGAGGGCGTCCGCCTGATGACCGTGCACAAGGCAAAAGGGCTAGAATTTCCGGTCGTCATCTTGTGCGACCCGACCGCGCCCGCGAAGACCACGACCGCGTTTCGTTTCACGGACGCCGCACGCAAGTTGAGCGCGCACGCCATCTGCGGCTGTCGCCCCTTCGAGCTGATCGAAAACGAAGAGCGCGCGCGCCGTCACGACGACGCTGAGCTCGTGCGACTCAGCTACGTTGCGGCCACGAGAGCGCGTGATCTGCTCGTCGTACCGACGATCGGCGATTTGAGCGCGCGCACGGTCGACATCGGCTGGTGCGACGTATTGGCGCCCGCGCTCTACCCCAACGATTCGGAGCGCCAAGAGGCTTCCCCCGCGCCGGGCTGTCCACCGTTCGGCACGGACAGCGTGCTCACGCGCTCCGCCCAGACCCAAGCCACGCCCGAGGACGCGGTGACCCCCGGGCTGCATCGCTCGATGTCTGGAAGCGCAGTCGTGTGGTGGGATCCGGCAAGCCTGCGTCTGCGCACGCCGCCCCTCGGCGGGGTGCGACAGCAAAAACTACTCGCCGAATCCACGCGCTCTTCGGAGGGCATTGCCCAATACCGCGCTTGGCTCGAGCGCCGGCAGAACACGCTCGAAACGGCGCGCCGGGCCAGCGTCGTGACGCGCACGATGACCGACCTTGCAAAACAGCCGTTCGACCCACCCGCGACCGCGGTCGTCGAACGCACGGAGCTCGACCGCGCAGGTCGCCCGCGCGGGCCACGCTTCGGCACGCTGGTCCATGCCGTGCTCGCCCACGCCCCCTTCGACGCCGATCGGCCCACGTTGACGGCCCTCTCGTCTTCACTGTCGCGCTTGCTCGGGGCCACCGCGCAAGAGACGAGCTCGGCCGTCGATGCCGCGCTGGCTGCGTTGGCGCACCCGCACCTGCGCGCCGCGGCTCTCTCCGCGGACGCACGCCGAGAAGTAGTGGTCGCCGAACAGCGCAGCGACGGCAGCATTGCCGAGGGCGTGATCGATCTCGCGTACCGAAGCGGTCAGGAGTGGGTAGTGCTCGACTTCAAGACCGACGAAATCGTGCTCACCGACGGCGCTTACGCCGAGCAACTCCACCTGTACGTCGCGGCGTTGCAACGCGCGACCGGTGAACCCGCGCGCGGCGTGTTGCTGCAGGTCTAGGGCCTTTCACGAGTGGGGGAATGGGCGCTCGCGATCCTGCCGCGCACCGCGACGATGTGCCCTCAGGTCGCGGCGATGCCGGGCAACGGAGATTTGCCGGAGAAGCCCGGATCACCGAAGCCTGTGTAGTCAGTCACGCCCATGGCCTCGAGCACGTTCAGGAGCACCCGTTCGTGGCGATTGCTGGCGCCGCCACCTGCGTTGACATAGCGCCCGCCCGCCGCCTGCTTGAGATAACCGCCCGCGCCACCCGCAAGCACGAAGCGCATGTCCTTCATGTCGTGGTTCACGGCGTCGCCCATGTCACGCGCCCAGACGACGAGTGTGGAGTCATACAGCGAGCCGCCACCGCCGTCCGGGTCGGGCTTGCTCTTGAGGCTGGTGATCAAGTTCGCGTACTGAGTGGCGAGCCAGGCTTCGAACGCGATCAGACTCTTGAAGTTCTCGCCGGCGCCAGAGTGGATGAAGCCGTTGTGCTGGTCGCCTTGCAGGTTGGGCAAGTCGACTTGCAGGCCTTGATCCGTACCGAACTGGATCACGCCCACGCGCGTGATGTCACACGCCAACGCGTTGACCAAAATATCCATGTGCAGCAGGTCGTTCGCGATCGCGGGATGAGTGCCGGCAGCGTCACTCGGCTTGGCGAGCCCCGCGCAGGCCTTGATCGCGTCTGGGTTGCTGCCGCCACCGGTGCTACCGCCGCCCGTGGAGGCGGTCAGCTTGCTCTCGAGGGCGCGAATCGAGTCCAAGTGCGCGTCGAGCTTTGCCTTCTCGATCGAGCCCACGCGGCCGCGCACGGTGTTGATCTCACTCGAGACCAGATCGAGGATGCTCTGGCGGCGCTTGAGCGCCGCATCCGGCGTCGTCATGGTGCCACCGCCGGTCATGGTGCCGCCACCGCCGCCCGAGCTCACCGCACCAAACGCGGTGCTGAAGGCCGACGACGGCGAGGCGATAGGCGCCACGGCTTTGCCCGCTCGGTAGGACATGGTGACGCCGCCCGAGGTATCCGCGCCGAGGACTAGTGAAGAAAGCGGGCGATTGATGCCCGCTTTCTTCAACTTGTCGGCCACGAATTGGTCGACCGAGATCGCGAGCTGCTGCACGTTGTTGACCGCGTAGTAGCCATTGCCCTGGCCCGTGAGCCCTTCGGGTGAACCGTGGCCATCACCCGGGTTACCGGCGGGACAGCCTTCGACCAAGACCACGCTGTCTTTGATGGCGCTGAGCGGCTGCGTCATCGCGCTCCAGGCGCTGATCGATTCACCCGAGATCCCCGTCGGCTTCCAGCTGTCCGGCTTGGTGCCCATGGTGCAGAACACGAGCAGGCGTTTGGCCGTCTTGGTGGTGGCGGCGCGGGTCGGGCCCTCTTTCAACATCGCGACGAAGGGCGCGAGCAAGAGCCCGGCACCGGCACCGATCGACAATTGTCTGCGACTCAGCTTGTTCATGCGATTCCTATCAGCTCACTGGTCGTTCACGCGCGTGGTGAAGCGCGGCGAATGGAGGATGGCCGTGAGTACGCTCTTCAGCGAGTAACCCTTGCCGGAAGCTTCGGTCCGAATGGCATCGTACGTGCAGCCGTCTTGCGCCCAGCTGGCGACGCCGAATGCGTAGTACGACCAGTAGCGAACCAAGCACGTCTTCACGTCCTCGCTCTTGGCGAGGTACGTCTGTAGGCCTTGCGGTCCCGTGAGACCGTCGATGGCGACGTCGCCATCCTTGGCGTTGGCCGAATAAATGGTACCGGTGGCGTCGATACTGACGTCATTTTCGGTATCGCGGCGCCGACCGAACGCATCGTAGTGCTCGAATGCGACGCCGATTGGGTCCATGGCCCGGTGACAGCCATAACAAGGCTGATGGTCGGGCGCCGCGTGACCCTCGAGGTACTGTTCACGCGTGGTCTTGAGGTTCGGGTTCGGTACGAACTTGGTATCGACACCGGGCGGCGGGGGCGCCACGTCTTGGCACAGCAGGCGAGAGCGCACCAGGTGACCGCGCTGCGTGGGCGACGAACCGTTGGAGCGGGCGTAGCCGATCAGAATGCTCGCCTGACCGAGGATGCCGGCATCGCGGCCGCTCGGCACCGTGACCTTGCTGAACGAGCTCGAGAGGCCGTTCTGGTCGAGCCCGTAAAAGGCCGCGAGGTTTTGGTTCAAGAACGTGTAGTTGGCGCCGAATAGGTCGCCCACCGTGTTGTTGGTCGACGCCCCGAACACGTCCAAGATGAGCTTCTTGGTCTCGGTGGCCATGTCGGCGCGATCGGCGTCTTTCAGCTTCACCACGGTGTCGTCTTTGACGTTCGTGTACAGGCGATCGAGTCCGAGCCAACCGCTCATGAAGCCCATGAGCGCGTCCTGCGCAGCGGGCGGCAGGGGGTCCGCGCCGGACGGCGTCAACAAGCGCGCCGCTTGGTCGTCGACCATTTTGGCCAAGGCGGTGGCGTCATTGCCCTGCACGTTCTCGGCCGCTTTGAGCAGCGTTTCATCCGGCGTGGTGCCCGTGAGCAGATACGACAAGCTGCTCGCGACTTCGTACGGCGTCAGACGGATGGTGCTTCCCGAAGCGCCCGCGTCACCAATCTCACTGCGATAAAGAAAATAGGGTGATTGCAGCATCGCCGAGATGACCGAAGACGCGCCGTCGGCGAAGCTCGTCTCGGCCATGAACAAGTTGCTGTAAGCGGCAATGCGCGGGTCGTTGTCCGGGATGGCGGTGCGGAAGGCTTTGCGACCGAAGTTCTTGATGAACTGCTTGGCGCAGTTGGCGTCGAGCGAGCTGCACGAGGAAAGCTGCGTGAGCTGTGACATTTTGCTGCTCACCGCCCAGGCTGCGACCGCCTCGGCGTTGGTCATCAACTGATCGGCGTTCAGGTCCTGCACACGCAATGTGTTCGAATCGACGGTGAAGCCAAGCACGCGAGAGTCATTGAACACCTGCGCGACCGGAGCCGATTTGTCACCGAACACGTCCGCGATGGACGCCGCGAATTCGCTCGCGGTCAGCCGCCGGAGCACGCGCGGGCCGGGGCTACCGGGGTTGCTGCACTCGCTCTCGGTCGGCAAGGCCGTCGGCGCGTTTTCTACGCCCGTACCGCCCGCGGTGCCTGGTTGCTGCCCACCTGACGCCGAGCCTTGGCCGTTGCCGCCGCCCGGGGTTTGCGAGTTGCCGCCCGCTTGCGAGGTGCCATCACGCTGATTGGGCGCGTCACCGATCGCGCCGGACACGCACGCGTTGGTCAGCGCGAGCGCGCCGATGGCACCGAGGAAACGAAGCCGGGGAGCAGAGCTGCGCGGACGCAACCACCCCCGGAAGCTCATGATCCGATCCATACGCACTGCCCGAGGCTACCACGTGTCCGCAGTCTGGCGAGCAGAGCCATCCAAAATCACGAACTGCCTCTCACATGCAACCACGCTTACGAACGCACATGAAAAGAAAGTTTCAACGAAGCCGTGTTTTCATTTCTGCAATGCGGCGGGCGCAATCACACGCACGAGCGAGCCACTTGCCCACGCGCGCCTACAGAATGCTCACTCGCAGCGCGCGTTCTTTCACTTTTGAAAGACAGCAACAACCCCGAGGGTGATGAGGTCAACCGACCGGCGGCGTCCCACGCTGACGCGTTTTGCGCCCAGCCCGGCGAGCAACACTCTCGCCGCAAAATTGCACTCGCCACGAATTAGTGCTGCGGTTTGTGGCGGCAGCACGCGCTACTTTCGCTCCCTAGCCAGAAATCGCGGGAATTTCAGGCCTTGCGACTCGACGGCACGGCAGGCTGATTGATATTCAATCGAGATGGGTTTTCGAAGGGCGGTGGGCTGTTTCGCGGTTCTGCTCGCAACGGGGTGCGGCTCGCACGCACAGCAGAGCCCAGGCGCGTCAGGCAGTGCCGGCAACGCGGGGCACTCGGGCGAACCCCGTCCGCTCGGTTTGAATACCGAGCAACAGCTAGAGCTCGATCGGCTCGGGCGCGAGTTGGACGCGAGCCGCGAACTGAGTGCGACGCAGCTGATGACCAAGCATACGCCGAACGAGGTTCAGTCGCTGTCCTACGACCCCCGCACGAGCCAGTTCATGGACCGCATTCAGGCGTCCGCGCTGGCGCTAAACGAAGACGAGCTGAAACGTTTGCGCGAAAATGGCTTCGTGATCTCGAAGCGCAGCGCATTCCCGACGTTCGTGCGCGGGTACGCGGCCATCTATTCCGAGCACCTGCCGGTGTACATCAATGCAGACGCCATCTTGGAAGCCGTGCATTCGTCGTACGACACCGTCCTCGCGTACACTGAATTGGCTGCGCTCGTGGGCACGGTGCAGCAAATGCTGGCCTCCATGCACGCACGCTTGCCGAGCATCGCCGCGCAGAACCCGGCAAGCGCCGCCGACCTCGACCTCTATCTAACGGTGGCGCGCTCCCTGCTCGCGGGGGTCATGGTTCCCCCCGTGGCGGGCGCCGACAGCAAGCAGGTCTCCGCTTTGCTTCGACTCGCCACCGAAGCATCGGGGCAGGCGACCGTGACTCTATTCGGCGCCGAACGTGAATTGGATGCGTCGCAGTTCACGCCGCGTGGGCACTACACGGACGACATCGGCCTCTCGCACTACTTCCAGGCGATGATTTGGCTGGGGCGCACCGACTTTCGCCTGATCGAGACGGCCGCGGATGGTTCGCAAAAGTTCATGCGCCCGCAGTGGGACGCGATGCTCCTGCTGCGCCAGACCATGACCGAGCAGGAGCTGCGCCAGTTTCAGCAGGTCGACGCGGCGCTGCAGACCTTCGTCGGTGAGAGCGACACGATGACCGTGCCGCAAGTAGACTCGCTGCTCGCCGACCTCGGCGGGGGTCGACACGGCACGCTCGGCTAGCGACGCAACCGTCGAAGCGGCGCTACGCGCGGGCGGCTACGGAGTGCAACGGATTGCCAGCCAGATCATGGTCAACGGCGGAGTCGTGCCGACGCTGCCGCTCGCGCGCAGCTTTGCCCTGTTCGGTCAGCGTTATGTGCTCGACTCTCACGTGTTCAGCCAGGTCGTTTATGATCGCCTGCCGAGTAAACGCATGCTGCCCAATCCACTGGACGTCGCGTTCGCGGCGCTCGGGAACGACCAGGCACTCCCGCTGCTGAAGCCGGAGCTCGAGCAATTCTCCGGCTTCCCCGGCGCGCTCGAGGCCTCGCGCATCCTTTCGGATGCGCACGGCCCCGATTTCTGGAACGCCAATTTGTATAATTTGTGGCTTTCGTCTTTGAGAGCTCTGAGCCCCGGGGCAGGCGCGGGAAAGCCTGGGAGCACCGGCATGCCGCAAGTAACGGGCACCAACGCCTGGGGGCGTCGCATCTTGAACACACAGCTCGCTTCATGGGCCGAGCTTCGCCACGACACCTTGCTCTACGCGAAGCAATCGTACACGGGCGTGCCAGGCTGCGACTATCCGGATGCGTACGTCGATCCGTATCCGGAGTTTTATGCCAAGTTGCGTCTGTTCGCGGAGCGCGGAATCGCGCTGGCGGATTTGCTGGAGGCCTCCTTGTCCGGCGGCTACGGCACGGTGCGCAGTTACTTCACGAAGCTCGGGAGCACGCTCACGACCCTCGAGGGCATGGCCCAAAATCAGCGCGAGGGGACGCCCTTCAACGCGGACCAGATGGCCTTCATCAACCGCGCCGTCCGCATCACACCGGACGTGGACGGCTGTGCGGTGATCGACGTCCCCGACGGCTGGCTCGCGGACCTGTATTTCAACCCGGAAACATCAATCGAACTTTCGCCGACGATCGCCGATGTGCACACTCAACCCGCGGACGAAAACGGCGGCTCCGTCGGCAGAGTGCTGCACGTGGGGGCCGGTTATCCCAGGCTGATGGTAACGACGGTAGACTCTTGCCAAGGTCCCCGGGCGTACGTCGGCGTGGCCTTCGCGTACCACGAACAGGTAACCCAGGACTTCGAACGGCTCACCGACGAGATCTGGGCGACCCGACTACGCGCGAGTCCGCCCCCCGCAGACGTCCCTTGGATGGCGCCCGTGCTCGGCAACTAGCGAGCCACGAGAATCTGACTGCGCAAGTCGCCAAGCCACGTATAGACTCGCGATCATGACGCGCCGCCTCCCGGTCTGGCAGCCGAGCGACGACCAAATGCAGCACTGGCCGCAGCTGTCCGGCAATGTCATCAACGGCGTCGGGGAGAGCCTCCCTCGGCGTCCCTCGCCCATCTACTGGCATCCGCCCGACTCGATCCCCCACGGGCCGCTGCAGCGCTGGTTTTACGCGCGCACTGGCAGCGCTGATGAATCGCTCACCGCCGCGCGCGCCGCTCGCCAGAAAGCCATCGATGAGCCGCTCGCCCTCATCGCGGCCGAACCCCAGGTCAGGCCCGCGGCGGAGTGGACGGCCGACATCGAGCGCATTGCGCTGGGCAGTGGCGCAGACGACGTGGGCATCACCGCCATGAGAGCGGCGTACGTGTTCGAGGGCCACGAGCTGCCGAGCCAGCGCTGGATGATTATCGTCGCCGTCGCGCAGGACTACGAGGCAATGAGCACAGCACCCTCCCTGCGCGCCCTCGTCGAGGTCACCCATCAGTACACGCGCGGCACGCGCGCCGCCAAAGGCATCGCAAACTGGCTGCGGCAGCAGGGGCACGATGCCGTTCCGTATGGTGGCCCCATGGCGGGCTCCTTCTTGCTCGTTCCCGCGGCGATAGAGGCCGGCCTGGGCGAGCTGGGCAAACACGGCTCGCTCCTGCACCGACGCTTTGGCTCCAATTTCCGCCTCGCTTGCGTGCTGACCGACGTGCCCCTCGAGGCAGACCGTCCGCAGGCCTTCGGTGCCGATGACTTTTGCGGGCAATGTCGCGTGTGCGCAGAAGCGTGCCCGCCCGACGCGATCTCGCACGAGAAGGCCATGGTTCGGGGCGAGCGACGCTGGTACGTCGATTTCGACAAGTGTTTGCCCTACTTCAACGAGGCGACGGGCTGTGCCATCTGCCTGAGCGTCTGTCCCTTCAGTCGGCCAGGAGTTGGCGCTCGCCTCGTGGAGAAGCTTGCCACGCGGCGACCGCGACGCCCCTGAGGTACGACGAATCTCCAGCCCACGCGGAGCTGGAGATTGTTCGTGCAGACTCGCGGATGCGAGCCCCGCTGCCGATCAGGGCGCGACTACGGCTTGACCTTGACGGTCGCCCAACCGTTGGCCGGCATGGCGAACTGCACCTTCTTGCCGCCAATCGCGACCACGTAATTCGCGTTCGCTGCGCCGCTGTTGAACATGGTAGCCACGATGCTGCCATCCGGGTTCTTGAAAGCTACCGCATCACCACCGCTCGTGCCGACTACATAGGCGCCCGGCATCACGTACTGCGACATGTGACGGAACACGTAGTACGCCGGCGTCGGCTTAACCTGGCCACCATCGGCGACCAAGAGCGCGTCCTGCTTCCAGTCACGGGTCGTGTCGATACCCAGGCCGGACTTGTCGAGGACCATGTTCCAGGCGTTGTACGAGGTGACTTTCACCTTGTTGATCGCGTCGCGGATGTAACCCCAGCTCTCCACGCCGTAGGCTTGGTCGTTCGGCGCTTGTGCGCTGTTGTACGCGGGATAGCCAGACGGATTCCACGGGTAGTTGCCGCACTTGTGCTCGCTCGCCCAGTACGGCAGACCCGAGCTCAACGCGTTGAGCTTGGTCGCATCGAGCGTATTCCACTGGGCGCCAATCACCGACAGGAACGACTTCGCGGTGGCGTTGGCCAGCGCGCCGGCGGCGATGTCGAAGTCTGTAGCATCGTTCGAAAGCGAGCCGAGCATGACCTTGACGTTCAACGTCTTCATGGCCGGGCCCAAGTGGTTGGCGATGAAGGTTGCGTAGGTCGCCTTCTCCCACAAGCAGGAGGGGTAATTCTGATCGTAGCCCGGCTCGTTCTGGGGCGACACGACCTCGATGTTGATGCCCTTCTCCTTGTAACCGGTCACGAACTTGGTGAAGTACTGGGCGTACGCGGTCAGCGTCGCCGTGTCGCTCTTCATGGTTCCGCCGTCGAAGTACGAGGGTTTCACCGCGTTCTTCGAACTGTCGGCGCCGCTGTTTTTCTTGTAGCCGGTCTTCATCCACACCGGTGGCGTCCAAGGGCTGGCCCAGAAGCGGATGTCTGCCTTCACGGCCTGCGCGGCCTTGATGTACGGAATGAGCTTCATTTCGTCGCGGGCGAGCGAAAAGCTGGCGAGCGCGTTGTCGGCCGCGGGGCGATTGGTCTCGCCCGTATTGGGGACTACGTCGGTTCCGCCGTTGTCGGCGAGGGTGTAACGGCTCGTCCCGTAGTCGCTCGCGCCGATGGGAATACGCCCCCAAGCGAACGCCGCGCCGTCCGTCGCGCTGAATAGATACTTGATGGCATCGGCCTGCATGGTTGCGCTGGTGAGCACGTTCCAACCGATCTCGTTGAAGGCGGCGCCGAAGCCCTCCCACTTCTGGGCCATCGCGGTGTCGTTGACCGTCACCGTGGCCGCCGCGGTCGACTCCGTCAGCGCGCCGTCCGTCTTCCAGTAAGCGCCGACCGCAGAGGTGACGAGGGGCGGCAGGGTCACCGTTACCGGTGTTCCGGCGCTGCCAGCCGTCGGACCGCTGCCCGCGCTGCCCACCGGAGGTGCGCCACCCGTGCCCGGATTGCTGCCCGCGGTGCCGGGATCGACACCCGCGCCAGCAGTGCCGTTGGGCGCACCTGCGGTGGTGCTGCCGGTCGTCCCCGCCGTCGCGGCCGGACTGCCGCCCGCGCCGGGCGCGGCGCCCGCTGCGCCGGGCGTGCTCGGGGTACCCGCCGTGCCTGGGGTGCCGGGAGTGCCCGCAATCGAACCCGCGCCGGCCGTGCCGCTCGGGGTGCCGTCGGTCTTGTCCGAGCTACACGCACCGAGCGCGACCAGTAAGCCCAAGCTGGTGATTGAGATGAGTCCGAGTTTCGAATTCGAAAGAAGTCTAGTCATTGCTAAAACCTTGGTAACGGGAGTCGCTGAGCCCAGGCTCACTTACCGACGAACGTAGTGACGGTCATGCTGGCGAGCGCCGCCGTGAAGCTCCCGGCCGTCACGGGGATCGCGGTCTTCGAGGCAAGATTGTCGGTCGCAGAGGTGACCCACGGCGTGACCGTGGCCGGCGCCGTGCCACCGGTGATGGAGATCGGGAAAGAGGCCGCCGCGGCGCCCTTGTTGATCGCAACCACCACGACCGTGCCATCCGGCCCCTTGAACGCCGAGAGCAACACGTCCGCGGAAGGCCCCGCGGTGATGTCTACTCGGGTGTACCCGGGCCGGATGAATTTGCTGTAGTTGCCGAGCGTCCAGCGGCGCTTGGTGTCCGTGCCGTTCTTCAGCAGCAAGCCCTCGTTGTCGTCGGTACCGTACGCGCTCCACCACCACCAAAGCCAAGCCGAGGCTTCACCGATCGTGACCGCGCTATGAATCCAGCCAGCAACGGCGATGCCGTTGGCAATCGTCGCGCTCGGCCCCTGCTCTTTCCACCACTTCACGCCCGACATCTCGGTCTGCCAGACCGGCTTCTTCTCCGTGACGTCAGTCGGCCAAAGCTCGGCAACTTGGGTGTCGTATTGATGCACGCCCATGATATCGAGCGCGGCCCAGGCCGTCTTGTCCTTCCACAGCGCGTGCCCGTAATCGTAGCCCTTGCCCTCGGCGCACATCGTGGCGGGGAAGCCGCACTTCAGCGGATCCGAGCTGTTCTTGTTGCTCGGCTCGGAGCCAGTGGCGGAAGTATTGGACCAGTTGTGGATCCACTCGGAAGCTTCCGGCGCAATCACCTTGACGTTGTTCGCTTTGAGTTTCGGACCCGCCACCTTGATGAAGGCGACCATTTCCTCGGCGCTGTAGAGCGTGGTCGGGTAGTTGCCGTTGCACGGCTCGACCGTCCCGCAAGACGCGAAGTCAGGCTCGTTGCCGATCGACATCGCGTACAGACTGTTGTCCTTCGCGAACTTGGCGATGGTGGTTGCCCAGGCTTCGTAGCTCTCGGGTTTGAGGTGACCACCGTCATTGATGTTGTTGTTGGTCTTCATGTTGGCGGGTGGGCTCCAACACGAGCCGATGATCGTCTTGACGCCGCGGGCCTTGGCCTTCGTGACGTCCGCCGGGATGTTGCTGCTCATGTACCCGCCATCGGCGCCCATGCCGATGCGCAAGATGGACAGACCGAGCCCATTGCCGGTCGTATTGAACATCGCATCTGCTTCGGAATCCGACATGGCGGTGGCCCAGGTATTGTTGATACCGAAGCCCTCCATGGCTTGCTTCGTAGCGTCGAGCTTCACCGTGGTGCCGGTCGGGGTGGTACCTCCCCCGCTGCCAGCCGAGCCTGCCGAGCCGGACGCACCCGCGGCGGCGACCGTGCCTCCGGTGCCTCCGGCTCCACCCGGAGCCGCACCCGCAGTGCCAGTCCCGCCCGCCCCTGCGCCCGCAGCGCCGCTCGCCGGAGTTCCGCCGCTGCCCGCGGTGGGCGAACCAGAGCCGCCCTGGTTACCGCCGCCGGCGGCTGCACCGCTGGGCGAGCCCGCGACGCCGCTCGGTGCGCCCGCCGCAGCGCTCGGGGAGCCGGCTACACCCCCGGGGGCGCCTGCCGTGCCTCCCGACGCGGCATCGGTCGAGCAATTTGCAAGAGAAATAGCGAGCACGCCCGACCCAGCGAACGCCAGAGTCCAACGACCCACCGATTGTAAAATGTCGTTCCCTATCCGCATGCAGCGACGGTGTGACAGAAGCAGGGGCAGAGTCAAGCATCAATACTAACGTTCTCGATTCAGTATGAAAGAAGCCGATTGGTGATCTGCGGCGATTTTGCGGCGCTCAATTGCAGATCTCCTATTAGCGGCAAGTTGCAGTCTTGCGGCACCACTCGTGTCACCCGCGGGCGAGTGAGTGATTCAAGTGCGGCGCGGCTCGAGGGCGGCCAAGGCGACGTCTAACCCGTCCAGCACCAGCGCGACTTCGTCTCTCGAGTTCGGGAAGTGCGGCGCGAGTCGCACGAGGCCGTCGGGCATACTGGCGAAGATCCCTTGCTCGCGGAGCGCGGACACGATCTCGGCCGCGCTGTGCGCCGCGGGCGGCTCGAAGGACAAGATGCCAGAACGCCGTGCTGGGTCGGCAGGACGTAGGCTACTTAGCCCCCGCGCCACGAGCCCGGCCTCGAGCTCATCCAGGTATCCGCTCACGTGCGCGAAGATCGCGGGCACCCCTAGCTCCAAGATGGGCTCGAGCGCCGCCTCCAGCGCTGCGTAGCCGACGCCGTTCGCCGACGTGCCCTCCATGAAGTCGATACCCGCCTTGATGGGTCGGTCGTAGCGCAGCATGCCTGGCCCCTCGAACAAGAAGCGCAGGCCGTCTTCGTGACTCAGCCAGCCTGCGGTGCGCGGCACCAGCCGGCGCGCGCGCTCCGGTGCGGCGTACAAAAACCCCGCCCCCTCGAGCGCCATCAGCCACTTGTGGGCGCCGCCCACGAGATAATCGATCTCGAGCGCGGTCACGTCGAGCGGGACCACCCCGCAGGCTTGAATCGCATCCACCGCCAGTTCGGCGCCGTGCCGGCGGCAAGCGCGCACCACGGCCTCCAAGGGCGCGCGTATACCGCTTTGAAACTGCACTGCGCTGAGTGCCACGAGCCGCACGCGCCCCGCGCGAAGTCGGTCTTCGAGCGCGGACAAGAACGGGTCGTCGTCGCTCGTGCGCAGTTTGGGCAGGAACTCGATACGCAGTGAAAACAGCTCGGCCACATTTTGCCAAGGGGACACGTTACCGGGAAATTCCCCATCCCCGACCAGCACCGTGTCGCCGGCTTGCCACGGGAAACACAGGGCGAGATCCGTGAGCCCACGCGTGGCGCTGCTACAGAGTGCGATGTTTGCTGGCTGCGCGCCGATTAAACGTGCCAGTTGGGCGCGCAGCGCCTCACGCCGAGGCAGCCACTTGCCGAGCGCTAGGTTGCCCATGCGCGCGTAGTCGTCCATCAGCTCGCGGACCGCGCGCGCCACGCACGTGGTCGCCGGCGCGATCGCCGCATAGCTCAGGTAAGCCGTTGCCTGCAGCTCGGAGATCAGCGCCTTGTCACCCAAGGCAATGCCAGCGCTCATGCCGAGTTGCACCGAGTCACGGTGCAGAGTCCCGGGTCGAGCCACACCGGAAATGCGATCGGCCTCACGTAAAGACGGGTATCGCAACCGTCCGCGCGCCACAAGACGCTAGAAGCGAGCTTGCAGGGAGAACGCGGCAACGCTGGGTGAAAGCACGGGCGTGACTTGCCAACGAATGCCCGTAGACGCGGGCGGGTTCACGAGCGTGGTCGTGCCAGCTCGATACTTGCGCCACTCCGCCTCGCTCGTGGATTCCGAGAGTAGCGAGTAGAGCCCCGCCCCGAGACCACTCAGCAGCATGACTCCGCCCTCGATATAAACGATCTCGCGCGCCGATTTGCGCAACTCGGAGGTCGCGCCGAAGGTGAGCAAGGTCGCGCCACCGACGGCCATGCCGAGCGAGGCCGCGCTCTCCCAGTGGCGTGCGCTGCGCGCTTGGTCGGCGAACAACTCGAGTTCGGCTTCGAAGCGCCCGAGCTCTGCCTCGCTCAGCGGTCCGCTGCGCTGACGCAAGCGGAAGCGCTCGACACGAGTCTGCTCGTTGCTGTGCACCCCCGTGAGCCCATACACGCCACGCCCGAGCGAAGTCGCACCGGTCATCATCGACAGGATGACCGCGGTGCCGCGGCTGCTGCCCGTGCCCTGCTCGACATTCTTGCTGAACGCAAAATAGCCGGCGAGCCCCACGAACACCGAGCCCCAAGTGAGCTGGAACACGGTACGCCCCACCGATGAACGATTGGCCTCGGCGACCCGCTCGAGTGCGGCGCCCATGCGCTCGCTGCGCTGCGAGACGTCGTTGGCCATCGCTGACGCGCTGGCACTCGGCGCGCTTTCGTTGGCTGTCGCGTCTGTCGCGTCTGCCGCGTCTGCCGCGCGAGCCGTCGAACCGAAAGCCAGAACCGCGAGCACACTTGCCAAACCAATCCGAACGCCGTGACGCATCGCCGCGGAATCTGCCACAACTCCCGAACGGCTCGCTGTAGCTTTAAGGGACGAACTGCTCTCTCGCCGCGGCACGTGCTTGATACTGGGCCCGCGGGCGTCCCAACCGTCCGATTGAGAAATCAGCGCTTCCTCGCCGGCGCAATCGCGCGCCGAGCACTGCGGCCCGAGTATGCTAAATGCCTCGCGATGAGTCACTTCATTCGGCTGATTCGAGCGAGCATCTTCGTAACGGCGGCACTCACTGCCGGCGCGTGTGGGGGTCGACAAGCACCCCCCGACGCCCCACCCGCGAGCGAACCCGCGCCGCCGACGAGCGCGTTACCGAGTGAAGGTGCGCCCGCGCGTCCCGCCGTTACCGCCCAAGCGTGCGAGGCTGGCGGCGGCCGCGTCGTTGGGGACATCGGCGATGGCGCCATTCATCGGCCCGAGTATCGCTGCGCGAACGGCGCGCTGCCCACGGGCAGCATTCGCGCCGATGCGGGCGGGCCGATCGCGATCGAAGGCTCGGTCTGTTGCCCGAAATGAGCGCATACCGCTAAAGCTCCGAGCGGGCGCTGCGCAGCGAGAGCACGAAACAGCTTGCCTGGGTCTCGGCGATGGTCAGGTCGCCGCCGTGTTTCCGAGCCAGCTCCCGCGCTATCGACAGTCCGAGCCCTGCCCCGTTGGCCTGCGAGCGCGCGAGCGAAGAGCGGTTGAAGGGCTCGAACACGCTCTCCCGCTCGTCGCTGGCGACGCCCGCGCCCTGATCACGAACTTGCAACTTCACCGTGTCATCGGCCGATTCGGTCACGAGCTCGATGACTCCGCGGGCCGGCGAATGGCGAATGGCGTTGTCCAGTAAGTTGACGATGATGCGCTCCAAATCGCTCGGCGCCACATGCACTGCGCGCGCATCGGCCGCCCAGCGAACCTGGACGCCCTTTTCCTTCGCGAGCGGTTCCAGAGACTCGATCGCCTCGCGCAGCGCAATGGCCAGCGGCACGGCCTCGATCGGTGTGGCGGATTCCTGAGCCCGGGCCAAGTCCAGCAGTTGGTCGGCCAAGTTCTTGAGCCTGCCGCTGGCCTTCAGCAAGAACGCGAACGAGTTCTTGTACTCCTCGACGGAGCGCTCTTTGCGCAGCGCTTGCTGAATTTCACCGTGTAGCGCGGCGAGCGGGGAACGTAGCTCATGGGCGGCGTGCGCGATGAAACGTCGTTGGTGGCCGAGCAGCGAGGCCAAGCGCCCCGCGATCTCGTCGATGTCGCGCCCGAGGCGGCGCAACTCGACGTCCGAAACCTCGGCGGGCACGCGCACCTCGGTCTCGCCGCGCGCAATACGGTGCAAGGTCTCCGCGATGCGATCGTGTTCGCGCATCGTGCGTCGCACGAGCCAGCCGATAGCGGTCAGCGAGCACAAGGCGGAAGCCACGAGCGCAATCGCCATCGCTTTGCGCACGAAGCGGCTGTCTCCGTCCAGGTCGTCGCGCGAGGCCGCGAGCAGCAGGCGATGCCGAGGGAAGCCCGGAATCATCGTCTCGACGGCCCGATACTTGGCACCCGCGAACGAGAAGTCGAAGGGCGCGTCGACGACCGGATTCAAGTCTCGCAGCCGCGGGCCACCACGGTCGAAGGGTTGGGTCGCGGCGAGCACCTGACCTTGGTCGTCGAAGATGATGCCGTACTTGTCGAGCGGCCCGACGTCGTTCGCGGCAGGTCCAGGCCGAGCCGTGAACGAAAAATGATTGTCCGGAGCTTCCCTCGCCTCTGCGCGCGCTACTTCCAATAGGGCGGTGTCGAGCTGCCGCTCTTGGTAGCGATCGAGCAGCGCGGCGATCGCAGCGAACGAAAGGCTCAACGTGAGCAGCATCAACAACGAGAGCCCCCACGTCATTCGAGTGTAAGCAATCATCGTTCTCCAACCACGATGGAACTTAGCTCAGCGGCACGGAGCACGCTGGCTCAAGCCGGCGGCGGAAACGAATCGTTCTGCCGCGGCCCGGTCCAGCCGCGCAGAGCAATCTTCAAAATACCGGGAAAAACGACCAGCGTCAGGAGCGCGCTCAGCACGATGCCCGCGATCACGACCGTGGCCAAGGGCCGCTGGACCTCGGATCCGGCGCTGTTCGACATGGCCATGGGCAAGAAGCCGAACGCGGCGACGGCCGCCGTCGTCAACACGGCTCGCACCGACTTCACCGAGCCGTTCATCAGCGCCTCGTGCAGGGCAACTCCCGCGAGCATTTCGCGTCTCACCTCCGTCGCGATCACCACGCCGTTCAGCACGGAAATGCCGCCAAGGGCGATGAAGCCAACCGCAGCCGGCAAGCTGAAGGGCATGCCCCGCGCGATCAAGCCGAGCATGCCGCCGATCGTCGCCAGAGGTACGAGCGCAAACACGGCCAGCGCGAAGCGCGCATTTTTGAACATCCAAAACAGCATGCCGACGATGATCAGAATCACGACCGGCACGACGACCGCGAGCCGCTTGGAGGCACGTTCGAAGTTCTCGAACTGCCCGCCCCACTCGATGCGATACTCCTTACCCAAAGGCACGTTGTTGGCGATCGTTTGACGCGCCTCGGCCACCCAAGAAACCAGGTCGCGACCGCGCAGGTTCACGTCCACGCGGATGATGCGCTCGCGGTTCTGGCGCTTGACGACCGAGGGGCCCTCGCTCTCCTCCAACTTCACCACCTCGCGCAGGGGAATGTTCCCCGTCTCGCCGCCCCCGGTATGCACGAACAGCTCGCCCAGAGCCTCGGCCGTGGGTCGCACGGGCGGGCCGAACACCTTGAGCTCGAAGCGCCGCTCGCCCTCGTAGATTTGCCCCACCCCCAGGCCTTCCCGCGCTGCGGCCAGGACATCGAAGGCGTGGCCCACGCGGGCTCCGTAGCGCGCCATGCGTGCGCGGTCCGCGGTCGCCACGATCATCGGCTGCCCCATGATGCGCTCGATGCGAAGATCACCCGTGCCGCGGATCGCGCGCGCCTGCGCGCCCACGACGTTCGACAGCTTCACGAGCTCGTCCAAGTCCGGACCGAAGATCTTGATCGAAACATCGGCGCGCGACCCGCTAATCATCTGATTGGTCAAGTCCTCGATCGGCTGCGAGACCGCGACGAAAGTGCCGGTGACCTCACGCTCGATCTTGTCCTTCAACAGCACCGACAGGTCGTCGAAATCGTGCGTCGTGGTCCACTCCTTCATCGGCTTGAGCGGAATCAAGATGTCGGTGTTGTCGTTGCCCACCGAGTCGAGCGCGAGTTCGGCGCGACCAGTCTGGCCGAGGGCTTGCTTGATCTCGGGGAACCCGAGCAGAATTTTCTCGGTCTGAAGATCGAGTTCGCGGGCCCGGTCGAGCGAAATCGAGGGTGCGCGCCGGATGGCGACGACCGCATCGCCTTCGAAGATGCGCGGTACGAACTCGGCCCCAGTCGATGCGAACCACCAGCCGGAACCGACCAGCAACAAGACCATCGCGCCCAACAGCAGCCAATTGTAGGCCAGCGCTTTCTCCAGCACGGGCGCGTACTTGCGTGTGACCTTGTCGATCCAGGTGTCCGAGTGGTGGTCGCTCGGCGGCACGAGCAGGACCATCAGCGGTGGAAAAAATACGACCGCGAAGACCAACGCACCGAACAGCGCACAAGCCATGGTGATGGCCATCGGTCGGAACATCTTGCCTTCCACGCCCTCCAGCGTGAGCAGGGGGATGTACACGAGCATGATGATCGCGACCGAGAATGCGACCGGCGCGGCTACGCTCTTGGCCACCTCCGCGTATTCGCGAGCGCGGGCCTCCTTGACGATCTTCTTGCCCGCCATGGCCGCGATCACCGCCTCCAAGAGCACGATGGGGCCGTCCACCAGAAAGCCGAAATCAATCGCCCCGAGCGACATCAGATCACCGGTGATGCCGAAGATGCGCATGCCCAGGAGCGCAATCGCCATCGCCACCGGGATGCCCAGCGCGGCGACCAATGCGCCGCGCAGCGTGCCGAGCATGAGCGCCAGCACCACGGTCACGACCACCACGCCCTCGACCAGGTTCGTGGCCACGGTGGACAGCGTGCGCCCCACGAAATCCGCGCGATCATACACGCTCTCGATGTGCACGCCCGGCGGCAAGGTCGGCTTGATCTTTCCGTCCATGTGCGCGTGCACGGCGTGGATCACGTCACGGCTGTTCGAGCCGATCAGCATCATCACGATGCCGGTGACGGCTTCGCCCTCGCCGTTGTGCGTGACCACGCCGTAGCGCGGGGCCGGCGCGATCTTCACCTCGGCCACTTGCTTGATCAGCACGGGGGTGCCGTTCGGCTCGGTTCGCAAGACGACCTGAGCGATCTCGTTTTCGTCCCGCAGCATGCCGCGCCCGCGAATCGCGAACGCCTCGTCACCGCGCTGGATGTAGCCCGCGCCGACGTTCATGTTCGCAGCGCGCAGGCTCTCCACGACGTCTTGAATCGAGAGCCCTACCGCGCGCAATTTGGTGTGGTCGACCACGACCTGGAATTGCTTCAGCTCGCCGCCCATGGTGTTGACCTCGATGACACCAGGTACACTGCGCAACTTGGGCACGATTTCCCAGTCGAGCAGCGTGCGCAGTTGCATCGCCGAGTGCTGCTTGCTCGAAACCACGAAGCGGTAAATCGTGCCGAGACCGCTGGAAACGGGGCCCAGCTCCGGCATGCCCGCTTGCGGCGGGAGTGAGGCTTGCACGCCGCGAATGCGCTCCAGTACCAACTGGCGCGCGAACCAAATGTCGGTCCCATCGCGAAACACCACCGTCACCGCCGAGAGCCCGAAGCGCGACACGCTGCGGAGCTCGACGTTGCCGGGCACACCGTTGAGCGCGTTCTCGATCGGGAACGTCACCGTGCGCTCGACTTCGACCGGCGACAGGCCCGCAGCCTCCGTGATGATGTCGACCTGGACGTTGGACACGTCGGGCAGCGCGTCGATGGGCAGGGTCTTCAAGGCCCAGGCGCCCACGCCCAGCACCACGAACAGCAAGCCCAAGACGATGTAGCGAAAGCGGATGCACGCAACGACGAGATTCGGCAGCACGTTACCGATGAACGTAGCTAGCTCTGTTCGAACCGTTCCTTACGACTACGTAAGGTTCGACGCGGGCCGCTCACGGCTGACTGCGCAAACGCAGCCCAATCCCGCGCACGGTCTCGATCATCCACGCGAAATCTCCCAGCTTGTCGCGCAGTCGGCTGACCTGAACATCGACCACCCCCGAGCCGGGGTCGAAGCCCATTTGCCAAACATCGGCGAGCAGAACGGTACGTGAAACGGCTTCATTGGGCTGATCGGCGAGCCGGGCCAGGAGCGCAAACTCGCGCGCGGTCAGGCCGAGCCGCTTTTCCGCGGCGCTTGCGTCCTGGGCGCGGTGGTCCAGCACGAGATCTCCCACGCGCGTCCGCCAGGCGGCGCTCGCGCGGCGATGAATGGCATCCAGTCTGGCCAAAAGCTCTTCGACCTCGAACGGCTTGGTCAAATAGTCGTCCGCACCCATGCGCAGACCGCTGACGCGATCGTGCACTTCGCCGCGAGCCGTGAGCATCAAGATCGGCGGCGCCGAGCGCTTGCGCTTCAAGAAGCGGCACAGCTCGATACCATCTCCGTCCGGCAGCATTCGGTCGAGGATTACCATCTCGAATGACTCGCTGACGAGCTCGCTCCTAGCGGCTTCGAGTGTTGCGCAAACCGCAGGCGCATGGCCCTCTTCGCGGAGCAGCCGCTCGAGCAACTCGGACAGCTGCGCGTCGTCTTCGACTACCAGCACGTTCACACAGGGAACGTACACGATGCGCGACGCTGCGCCATCAGCAGGCCACCCTGGCAGCGCCATGAGCCAACACCATAACCGTATGCTTTTCCTGGCTATTTCAACCCAACACACTTCTTAATGAAAATGAAAGTCAAGTTCAACACGTTCCGATTCATGATTCGAAGACGAGAAAGGCAAGCCCACGGATAGTGCGAGCATTGATCGCGCGCGCGGGCGTTCGAGATGGAAAGTATCGGCAAAAAGATCGGCGACTCGCTGAAAAAACTCGTGTTCCGCGAGGTCAGCGTGGCGGGCTTTCAGGAGTTGTCGGCAAGCTTCAAGCGCCTCGACCTCGAGGGCGAATCGCTGAAAAATGCGCGTTATGCGCCGGGCGACAAAGTTCAACTCGCGCTCGCGGCGGGCGCGCGCACGTATTCACCGTTCGGGTGGGACGCGGCGCGCGGCAAGATGAGTTTGCTCATTTACCTGCATGGCGAAACGACGAGCGTGAGTTGGGCCAAGGGCGTAGCCGAGAGCGAGCGCTTGTACGTGTTTGGCCCGCGCAGCTCGCTGGCTCTCGCCTCTCTGACCGGCCCGCTCGTGCTGTTCGGCGATGAGACCTCGTTCGGCGTTGCTCGGGCGCTGCTCGAGTCGCGCCCGCGCGCGAACGACCTCGGCTTCGTCTTCGAGGCTTCTCGACCCGACGAGGCGCACGCCGCACTCGACGCGCTGCAGCTCCCGAAAGACTCCGTGGTCGAACGAACCTCCGACGAGAGCCACCTGGCAACGGTCGAGGACCGGCTTCGCGCCGCGCTCATGCGCAGCCCGAGCAGTCACTTGGTGTTCACCGGTAAAGCGCATTCGATTCAAACCCTGCGCAAAGCGTTGAAGGCCCGCCCCGTGCCGCACGCGAGCCAAACCGTGAAAGCCTACTGGTCGCCCGGCAAGCGCGGTCTCGATTGAGGTGCGCAAAAACTCGGGGACGGAAGTTACCGGAGCGGCGATTTCCGCAAGGTTCGGGACTTTGGCTCCCTTTACCGGGCATGAAGTTTCCCGCGCCTGCAAAAATTCGCTTTACGGCGTTAGTGCTCGCCACCAGCGGGCTCGCCGCCTGCGGAAGTAATAGTGATGGCAGCGGCGACTCGAGCGCTGCGGCCGGCGGCGGAGCACGGAGCGGTGCGTCATCGGCCGGCGCCGCGCCGACCGCCGGCGCCAGCTCGGGGGGGGGCGCCGCTCCGGTCGGCGGCAGCGCGGGGGCCAGCGGCGGACCGCAAACTGCAGGCACTGACGCCGGAGGCGCCGCCCCGAGCACCGCCGGCTCTGGAGGCGCGATTAGCGCTGGTTCGGCAGGAGCCAGCGGCTCTAGCGCCGGAGGCAGCGCGGGCTCTGCTGGCTTGGCCGGCTCCGGGGGTCAGCCGGCAGCCTGTGCGCCGCCCAGCACCGGTCACTATCAGATGGAAGACTTGGATCGCGGCCTCGTTGCGCTGAAGGTCAGCGGAGGCGTGTACGTGGGCTGGCGCATGCTGGGCTACGAGTACGACAAGACCGAAAGCAACGTCGCCTACGCGCTGTACCGTGACGGCGCCAAGATTGCGACCGTGACCGACAGCACGAACTACCTGGACGCGGCGGGTACCGCGAGTTCGAGCTACGTCGTGAGCGCCGTGCTCAAGGGCGTGGAGTGCGCGAAGTCCGAGCCGAGCAAAGCGTGGGCGCAAACCTACCTGAGCATTCCACTCACCCCACCGGCAACTGGTCCGAACGGTGGCACGTACAGCGCGAACGACGCGAGCGTCGGTGATCTCGACGGCGACGGCCAGCTCGACTTGGTGCTCAAGTGGGACCCCAGCAATTCGAAGGACAACTCTCAGGCCGGCGTCACGGACAACGTGTTTCTCGACGGCTACACGCTGGCCGGCAAGCGGCTGTGGCGCATCGATTTGGGGCCGAACATTCGCGCCGGTCAGCACTACACCCAGGTCTCGGTAGGCGACTTCGACGGCGACGGCAAAGCCGAAATCGCCTGCAAAACCGCGCCCGGCACCAAAGACGGCAGCGGCGCGTACCTGAGCAAAGGCCCCGCCGCATCGGACACCGATACGACCGCGTACCGCAACGCCGACGGCTACGTGCTCACCGGGCCAGAGTACCTGACCGTGTTCGAAGGCACGACGGGTAAGGAGCTTGCCACCATCAACTATTTGGTTCCGCGCGGCACGGTCTCGTCTTGGGGCGACAGCTACGGCAATCGCGTCGACCGCTTCAACGGCGGCATGGCGTTCGTCAGTGATACCGGCAGCGGGAAGACCGCAACGGGCCGCCCGAGCATCATCCAGGGTCGCGGTTATTACACGCGGCTCACCGTCTCGGCGTACAATTACCGCAACGCCGCGTTGACCAAGAACTGGGTGTACGACAGCGTGACTAGCTTGAGCGCCGAAGGTGGCGGCGCGCACTCCGAGATGGCCGCCGACACGAACGGTGACGGCGCTCAAGAAGTGATCACCGGTGCCGCAACCATCGGCAGCGACGGCACGCTCATGTGTCATACGGGCCTGGGCCACGGCGACGCACTGCACGTGAGCGAGCTCGTCGTGGGTAAGCCGATCTCCGTGTTCACCGTCCACGAAGGGGCCGGTGGCTACGACGTGCATGATGGCGCTACCTGCAAAACCTACGTGAAAGTCACGGGTGGCGACGACAACGGCCGCGGTGCGGCCGACTTCATCGAGGCCACCAACACCAAAGCCGCCGCGATTTGGAGCTCGACATCCCCCAACCGTTACTCCGCAGACGACGGCACGAGCCTCGGGCCGAAGCCAGGGCCGACCAACTTCTTGATCTATTGGGACGGCGACGAGTCACGCGAACTGGAAGACGGCACCCAGATCAGCAAGTTCGGCGGTGGCACATTGCTGAACTGCACCGACTGCGCGTCGAACAACAGCACCAAGTCCGTACCCACGCTGACCGCGGATCTATTCGGGGATTGGCGGGAAGAGATCGTCTGGCGCCAAGCCGACAACCGCGCGCTGCGCATCTATACGACCACGACGCTCACGAAGCGCCGTATTTACACGCTCATGCATGATCCGACCTACCGCGCGCAGGTCTCGTTCGAGCAGTCGGCGTACAACCAACCGCCCCACCCCGGCTTCCACATCGGGGCCGGCATGGCGGCCCCCCCGGTGCCGGACATTCGCGTCGTTCGCCGCTGAGTTGGCGTCCGGCCGCGGCCCCGCAATCGACGAGCGCTCGGTTGCGGGACTTGCGTGCAGCCGCTACGTTCGGCCAAGTGCAAAGCCTCCACCGCTCGAACGTTGCTTATCGAACCTTGGGCGCGCTACTCGCCGTGCTCACGCCCCTGCCCGCGTGTTCCTCGGACAATAGTTCGGGCCCAGGGCAAGCGGGAGCCAGCGCAGGCGGGGCCAGTAGCGGCGCGGGCGGTAGCACTGCACCCGGCACCAGTGGCTCTGCCGGCCGAGCAACGGACGCGGGCGCGGGCGCGGGCGCGGACAGCGCAGGCGCCCCGAACACCGGCCTCGGCGGGGCCGGTGGTGGCGGAGGCGCGGCGGGCTCGGTGACCGCGGGCGCGTCGGCGGCCGGTTCGGCCGCCGCGGGCGCGTCGACGGCAGGGACCTCGGCAGGCGGCGCGGCGGGCGGGGGATCGAACCCACCCGGTAAGGGCGCGTCCGGCAAAGCGGTGTGCGCTGGGCTCAGTGGTTTCGTCGACCCATCGCTCGCCATGGGTACGATCAGTGAGGTCAAGGCGCCGCAAGGTTCGTTCTTCGCTTTCATCGAAGGGCCGGTCTGGGTCGCTTCGAGCAAGCGCGTCTTCTTCTCGGACAACGCGGGCAGTCCCGAGCGCATTTGGCGTTACGACCCGGCCACCCAAATGCTCGACAAGTTCCTCGAGCCGAGCGGCAGCAACGGCTTGGCGGTGGATGGCAGCGATCAGCTCGTGGTCGCCGATCAGGTCAATCGCACGCTGTATCGGCTCGATCCAAGCACCAAAACCAAGGCCACGTCGGTCATCAGCGGCAACTTCAAACCGAACGATCTCGTGGTGCGCAGTGACGGGGGGATCTACGTCACCGACCCGGACTCAGGCTTGTACTACGTGGCACCGGGCGGCAGCGAGGCCAAGCTCGTCAGCAAGGCCGTCAATCGCCCCAACGGCATCGTGCTCACGCTCGACGAGACCGCGCTGATCGTCGGAGACGTCGGCAATCAGTCGCTGAGCAAGTTCACGCTCGCCGCCAACAGCAGCGTGATGGACCCGCCGACCGCATTCGGCAAAACCACGGGCCAAACTGCCGACGGCATGTGCATGGATTGCGGGGGCAACGTGTTCGTGAGCACTCAAACCGGCGTCGAAATCTTCGACACGACGGGCAAGAAGTTGGGCACGGTGCCCACTGGCGAGGCCTCGAACTGCACCTTCGGCGGAGACGACAAGAAGACGCTGTTCGTGACCTCGCGCGCCGTACTCAAGGTCGTGAAGCTGTCGAATCCCGGACTGCCGGACTGAGCGCGAGTCTCAAGCAACCTGCGCGGGCGGAACGGTCGACCCGCTGGGGCTGAGCAGCAGTTTCGCGGCCTCGATTGCAGCACGCGTTCCCGCTAGCGCCAAGCGATCGCCGACTTTGAGCACCTCGTTGGCGGTCGGCACCAAGAGTCCCTCCAGACCGCGTTGAATGACGAGCACGGTTGCGCCCGTTTGACCGCGCAAATTCAGCTGCGCGAGCGACATGCCCACGGCCGGGCTGCGGGCCTCGAGTTCGAACGGCGTGGGCTCACCGATCCCAGGCAACAGACCGCGCACCTGGGACAGTGAGTCGCGCTGGAGCTCGGCCGGAGCCGGCGCCGCGTCGACACCGCCCGCGCGCGCTTGTTCGACGAGCGCCTCCAAGATGGCCTGCGCTCCGGCGCGCACGTGACCGTGCAGCTCGGTCGCTCCTCGCCACAGCGATACCCCGAGGGCGAGGAGGAGCGCTCCAAACACGAGCGGCGCGTAGATGCCGCCGAGAAACGGCTGGGTCACGGCCAACAGCGGCAGGCCGATCACCAGCACGATACCGAGTTGAATCGTCACCAGCAGCGCCCGGCGCGGCGTGGTGGCGAGATCGAGCGCATCACCGTCGGCTACGGGCAGCGCCAGGCGCGCGAGTTCCAAACCCAATTGGCGCGCCAAGCGCGCCACGCCGGCCGCCAACGGCACCGCCAGGGCGACCGCGGCAACCACCACCGCGATCCGCGCCACGGTCGGCGCGATCGCGAATTTTTCCTCGAAATACAGGCTCAGACGCGTAACGCCCAGCGCGGTCCCGATGGCCAGCGCCGCGAGCAGCAGCGCGTCCAACACCAGCAGGCGGATCAAGCGCCGGATCTTCGAGCCCGTGGTTTTTTCGCGCGGGCCGGAACTGAAGCTCTGCAGCCAACTCCCGTACAGCGAGACGAACGTTTGCAGCGGCCGCGGTGCTTTGCGGTCGATGAAATTGGCGACTGGTCCGGAAGCGCGGATCAGCCAAGGCGTAGTGAGCGTGGTGATGGCCGAGACCGCGACCGCGATCGGATACAAGAACGACCCGGTTGCTTTCAGAGACAGACCGAGCCCAGCAATGATGAACGAAAATTCACCGATCTGCGCCAAGCTCATGCCCGACTGCACGGAGGTGCGCACGCCGTGGCCGGTCAAGAAAGCCCCCAGCGTGACGCCCACAATCTTGCCCCCGACAACGACTACCGTCAGCACCGTGATCGCCAACCAGTGCTCCGCGATCACCGCCGGGTCGATCAGCATGCCGACCGAAACGAAGAACACGGCGGCGAACATGTCCCGCACGGGCTGTACCAAATGCTCTATCGCCTGGCCCTCGCCCGATTCTGCGATCAGTGACCCGGCAATGAACGCGCCCAAGGCCACCGAATACCCGAACGAATGAGCCAACAGCGAAACCGCAAAGCAAAAACCGACACTCGCCACGAGCGTGGTCTCGGGGCGATCCAAGCGGTTGATGGCCCGCACCGCCCGCGGCACGAGCAAGAGACCAACCACGATTAGCACCGCCAAGAACCCGAACAGCTTGCCGGTGGTCTTGGCCATGTCCAACGCAGACAAGCCCGTGCCGCCGGCAACCGCAGTCAGCGTGGCCATCAGCAAAATCGCGATCAAATCTTCGGCGATTAGAATGCCGACGACCAGCTCGCGCAGCGGACCGCGCACGCCCTGCTCATCGAACGCTTTGGCGATGATGGTCGTGCTGGAGATGGCGATGATGGAGCCCGCAAACAGGCTCTCGATCGTGGTCCAGCCCAAGAGCCGACCGGTCACGAATCCGAGCCAGATCATCAAGCTCGACTGGAGCAGCGCCGTCAGGCTCGCCCCCGCGCCGAGCTTTGCCAACTTGCCCAAGCTGAACTCGAGCCCGAGCGAGAACATCAGCAAGATCACGCCCAGCTCCGACAGTGTCTGCACGATCTGCCGATCGGCCAGGACCGGGATCGGGACGTTCGGGCCGATGATGAAGCCGGCTAAAATGTAGCCGAGTACGACCGGTTGCCGCAGCCGCTGGAAGATGACGGTGGTGAGTGCGGCGACGCCCAGCACGACGGTGAGCGCCAAAAGAAAGGAATGAGCATCCATGTGACCTCGAGCGAGCGTGCAGCGCGATGATGGTGGTCGTAATCAAGACCCTAACGAACGCTTCTATTCCCGATGGTTTCCGGCCCGGATCACGATACGCCCGGTGCGTCCGTTTCGGCATTAAAATTAGTTCGAGCCCAATTGATGCATAAACGCCGCAAATCGCGACTTCGTCGCAGAACGCAACACTCGGGGACCTAGGTTCCGATTGAGCGGACAAACGCGCGTGATAGCTTCCCGCGCGCTGCCCATGGTGAAGATCATCGAACGAATGCTGGCCCGCTTGGTTTCGATCCAAGTGACGCGGCCATACCTAATCTTGGCGCTCGCGCTGCTCAGCATCTTGCCTGCCGGAGCGCTCGTACGGCGGCTCGAACTCAAAACGGGCTTCAGCGAACTTTTACCCGACGACACGCCGAGCGTGGTCGAAATGCGCCGCATCAGCGGCAGGCTCTCGAGCATGTCCTTGCTTGCCGTCACGGCCGAGTCGAAGGACACCGCGTTGCTGAAACGCTTCGTCGACGAACTCGTGCCGAAGTTGCGGAGTTTACCGCCGGACTTGATCGCGGGTGTGGAGGACGGGCCACGTGAGGCTGAAAGGTTCTTCGAGCAAAACAAGCACCTGTACGCGGGCCTCGACGAGCTGAGGCAGCTGCACGACAAGATCCTGTCCCGCTACGACTGGGAAGTCGGACGCGAAATGGGCACGCTGCTCGACGACGAAGAACCCGAGCCGATCACCGCGCAAACGGTGCGCGGAACCTTTCAAAAGAGCATCGATCAGGCCAAAGCCGCCACCCCAGGGTCGGGCGGGTACTACATCGGTGAAGACGGGCACCTGGCGGTGATCTTGATCCGCACCCCGCTGCGCGCGATGGACCAGCGCGCCTTCGACCTGGAGGAGCGCGTCGAGAAACTGATCGATGCCAAGAGCTATCAGAGCGTCGACCCACAGTTCAAATATGGGTTCACCGGCAACTTGGTGACCAGCGCGGAGGAATACCGCGACGTCACGCGCGACCTCACCGAGGTCGGCGTGGCCGGCGGCGTGCTCGTCCTGCTCGTCGTGTACCTATTTTTCTTCCGCGTGCGAGCCTTGCTCGCGCTCGGCTTCAGCATCGCGCTCGGGTTGCTTTGGACGCTGGCGTTCACGGTGCTCGCGATTGGCTATTTGAACACCGCGACCGGCTTTCTGATCAGCGTGATCATCGGCAATGGCATCAACGCCATGGTCATCTACATGGCGCGCTTCTTGGAAGCGCGCCGTGATCAGCACATGACCATGCCCGACGCTTTGCGTACGGCCTCGCTCGACACCTGGAGCGCGACGCTGGCCGCGGTGGGCGTCGCGGTCATGTCCTATGGCGCGCTGATGACCACGCAGTTTCGCGGTTTTCGGCATTTCGGGGTGATCGGCGCGGCCGGCATGCTGCTGTGTTGGATCGCCACCTACAGCGTACTGCCGGCAATCCTCTCGCTATTCGAGCGCTTCAAGACCTCGCAGGGCGGCGTCGGAGAGCGCTTGGGCGGGCTATACGCCAAGCCCTTCATTTGGCTAGCCAAGCGCTACGCGGGGCCGCTCACGCTGTTCGGCTTGATATCGGCGTTGGGCATGGGCGCCGCTAGCGCGGCCTACTTCATCTACGACCCGATGGAGTACAACTTGACGAAGATCCGGAACGACAACACGTCGCCCAGTTCCGCCCAGAAGCTCTCGTCGCGCATGGCCAAGGTCGTGGGCGGCGTGAACCAAGGGGGGCGCGCCGTGTTGGTCGACCGGCTGGATCAGATCGATCCGCTCGTGACCGAGCTCGAGCGCCGCCGTGATTCCGCGCCCGAGGACGCCAAACCGTTTGGCCAAATCGTGAGCGTGTTTTCGCTCATGCCGCACGATCAAGAAGAGAAGATCCGGCTCTTGAGCGAGATCCGTGATCGCATCGACCGCGCGCGCAAGCGCCGCCTCGTCTCCGACGAGGATTACCGCGAAATCGAGCAAAACCTGCCGGCTACGCTGAAGAAGGTCGAGCTGAGTGATTTGCCGGACCTGGTCGCGAGCCCGTTCCGTGAGAAGAACGGCACCATCGGCACGATCTTGTACGTCGGCCCGGCCAAGAACCGGAGCGTCAACGACCTCCACTACTTGGAGCTCTGGGCCGACAGCATGCGTGAAGTGAAGCTACCGACTGGGGACGTGATCCGCGGCACGGGCGACCCGGTGATCTTCGCCGACATGCTCCAGACCATCGCTCGCGACGCGCCGCGGGTGGCCTTCTTGAGCGTGCTCGGGACGGCGTTGGTCGTGGTGCTCGCGTTTCGCGGCAGGCTGGGCGGCTGGATCGCGCTCGCCACGCTATTTCTGGGCCTAACTTGGCTGATTGGCGGGCTGTACCTGCTCTCGCTGAAGCTCAACTTCTTGAACTTCGTGGCGTTGCCCATCGCAATCGGCGTCGGATCCGACTACGCGATCAACGTCATGAAGCGGCGCGAGCTCGAAGGCAACGAGGGGATCGAGCGAGCCTTCACCGAGACGGGCGGCGCGGTCGTCGCCTGTTCGATGACCACGCTCAGCGGCTACGCGGCGCTCATGTTCAGCGTCAATGGCGCGGTACACAGCATGGGCATCACCGCCGCGCTCGGGGAGCTCGCGACTCAGTTCTCGGCCATGCTGGTTCTGCCCGCCGCTCTGTACTGGTTCTCACGGCGAGCCAGCAAGAAGCGCGCGCTGGCGGCGCGCGCCTGACTCAGCGCAAGTACGAGCTGGGCGCGCTCAGCGCGAAAGCGCGATGGTCACGACCGAAGCGGGGGGTAACCGGACCACGCCTTGCGCAGAGAGAGCGCCCAGCTCGGCGGACCGCTCGACGCCACTGAACACGCTGCGCGTCACGGTGGAGGTCGGCCAGGCCCCCGGCAACCGAACGCGCGCGTCGAGGTCCGAACTGCCGGCGTTCAGCAACACCAGTGTCAGCTCCTGACCCGACGGCGAGAGCCACGCGGAGACCAGGAGCTCGCTCGCGGCCGCCGTCGTTTCGACGCGTGTCCACCCCGGATCCGTGTGCGCCGCGAAGTGGCGCATCGCATGGTACGGGTCCTGAGTCTCGAAGCTCGTCCCGTCGATGCCAACCAAGGCCAGGGTGTTGGCGAGCGGACCCGACGCCGAGCCGGTGAGCGAAGACTGCAGGTATGCGGAGGCGCCTTCGACGACCGTCGCGTAGTGAATCATCAATGCGGTGCCGAAGCCGTCGGCCTGCATTTCGGTGACGAACACCGGACGCCCGTAGGAACTCACGAGCTTGCTCATGGCGGTCAAGCCCGCGACGTCGACCGCGGTCGGGTTCACTCCGTACAGCTGATGAGCGAGCGCGTCGGTCGTGGCAGGGTCGAGGCTGGACGCGTAGTCGGCCACACTGCCGAAATCACTGGTCTCGGGACCCAGCAGCTTCGGCGGCTCGGCGAGTGAAGAGAATGCCTCCAAAATGGCCGATTGAGCCTGCTTCAGACCCGGATACGCCACTTGCACGGTGGTCAGGCCCACCGGCACCGCGACGGTGCCTTCTTCGGGCAAGAATTTGCAGGCCTCCAGCAGCTCGGCCGAGCTCGGCACCCAGTTCGGGTTGTTCTGAATGCCAACGTAGTCGGGCACGAGCCCCACCTTCGCGTAGGCGTCGAGCGAGGCTCGCCAGTAGTCCGCCAGGCCGGCGTAATCGAACGCGCCCGCCGCGGTCTTGGCAAGCGTGCAGCTCTGCACGTTGCCACTACAGAGCAGCGCGTTGTTTCCTTTGAGTGCCGGAGGCGGGCTCCACGAGCTAAGGAAGACCGCCAAGGGATGGCCGAGGGAGGCATTGCCGGCCGCCACCAGATCCCCCGCGGTCGTCAAATCATCATCTCCCGCGTGTTGGAAGCGGTTGCGAAAGCGCAGCACGTCCAAGCCCAGGTCGTTGAATACCGCATCGTACAGGGCGGACTTCTGCGCGTGACCCGTGATCTGTCCCTCGCCATAGGCGATGGAAGCGCCGAAGCCAACGAGGTCTTGATGCTGCGTTTCGATGTCGATGCTGACGTCGGCCGCGGCTTTTGGCAGGGGTGAGCAAACTCCCGCAACGCACGCTTGACCGTCGGCGCAGGTCACGCCGTCACACGTGGGCAAGCACAGCCCCGCCGCGGGCGGCGCGCTGCCACCACAAAGCGCGATCGCACCCGTCTCATCCGCACGCACGCACGCGGCGCCCGGCGCGCCGTCACAGGCGCTCGATTCCTTGCACGGGAGCGTGCACACGCCGCACAGGCACATCATGCCGCCACAACCGTCGTTGCTATCGCACGAGCGCAGCCAGTTGGTTTGACTGTCGCCGTCCGCTGCTTTCGGTGAGCAGCCGAGCATGAACACGCTCAAAAGGAGCGCTGCCAACCAAGTCAGTGAGGGGCGCGCGGTCATTCGGTCTCTTCCTCATCCATCAAGTTCTGACCGCAGTAGAAACTCACCTGATAAGTCGAGTTTGCTCGGTGGGTCTGGTTGTACTCGGCGACTTCATCCCATAGCGACACCACCTGACGCCGGACGGTGGCAAGCAACTGCCGGACCTCCCGTTCACGCGGATGCCCCGGCCACAGATCGAACGACAGGGTCGTCCCGCCGATCTCGTCGGCTGCCGCCGAAACGTGCTTGCCACCCACCACCTTTGCAGCGAGCGCCTTCAACACCGCCCGATGGTGATCGACGATGGCCGCCTCCCAGCCGGCGGCTTGACCGATGGGGATCAAGCAGCGATCGGTGGCGTAGTACACGCCTTCAGGCCGGTTTTCGATGCGAATTCGCTCATCGGCAACCAGGCGGTTGATCGCGCCATCGAGCGCGGACTCCGATAGGGGGACGATCGCGGCCAGGCGCTCTTTGCTGATCGGGCTCGCGGGGTACAGGTGCACCCAGACCAACGCGGCGTTGGTCTCATCCACGTCACCGACGTCGCTGGCCCCTAACTCTTCGAGCTCTTCCGCGTTGGCAGCTCGATAGCGCGTGTCTTTGCCCGTGCCCGTTCGCCTGACCAGTCCGCTCTCGACGAGGTCGTTCAAGATGCTGCGGACCTTGCCCTCCTCGTCGTGCTTGAAGTGCTGAAGCAGCTCCGCGCGGCTCGCTGACTCGCGCTCCACCAGGAAGCCATGCAGGGCGCCCCACAGCGTGATGCCCCTCGCCGTCGCCGATTCGCTCAGACGCTGAACCTTTTGCTGGTACGAGCGCAGCACCAGCCCAAACATGTCGGCAATGACCTTCTTGCCGAGCTTCTGTCGTTCGAGCTCGCGGACGAGCCCGACGAACACCTCGTCGGCGATGTGCGACAGGGGCGAGCGAACGCCGTCGGCGGTCGACAGCTGAGCGATCAGAACCATGGTCTGACGAACGATGGCGTCGATTAAGATCTGCGAGTTCACGCGTGGCGACTCTCGGACATGGGGGCGAGTACAGACTACGGCAACCAGCCGCCGGTTCGGAGACGAGAAAAATCTCGTGAGGCTTCCGCTCGCACCGGGCGACGGCTTGAATTAGCCAAATTAGCACCGTTCCCGCGCAAATCCCGCCGCTACCCGTGGAGGCTGCGCGGCGGTCCGTCAAGCGCGAAAACAGCTACACGCGATACTTCCGTTCGACCCCCAACGCTCGACTTCGCTCGCCGTTCGCATCCTTCGCGTCTTGCGCTCGCTTCAATTCTCGTCGATCGCGCTGATCGAACACTCACCTTCACCGCGGAAGTGGCCAACCGTGCGAGCCAGTGAGGTCACGAGCGCACCTTGCGTGTACGCCTCCAGGCCCGAGGGATTGTACAACTTCACGTCGAGGGGGGCCGCGTTCAGCTCCTCGAGCGTGACCTCGCCATCATCGTTATCGTCGGCAGCGGCGAGGTCATCGAAGCGGAGCGAGGTCTTCACCGCCGGGTCCGGCGATTCCTGCAATCGATCGTAGTACAAATGGTCGCCGTGCGTGGTGAGCTCCACGGTCACGGTCGAGTTGTTCTTGACGACGATGCCGTCTTCTTCTTTGCCGTCTTGTTCCGAGTGGCACTCGTTGTACTGCGTCGCAACGGTGAAACCCCAAGCGTAGTGCTTGGTCACGTCGTCTTTGCTGGCGCTGGCCTCGACGTACAACGAGTAGCCGCCATCGAGCATCAATTGCTTGTCCGCGGAGGTGGCGCTGCCGTCGAGCTCCGTGTCGTCCGTGACCGGAACGATTTGGTAGCTCACGCGGTCCCAAGCCTTGGCCGAAACATCGTCGAACTCGACGACCGACTTCACGCCTGGATTGGAGACGTGGTTGTCGAACAACTTCGACTCTTCGAACACGGCGGCGGTGGCTCCGCTCGAATCAGCGACTTTGATGTTCTTGAAGTTGACCAAAAATTTGGTGTACTTGACGGTCCAGCCGTCGACGAACCCGGACCCGTCCCCCGGATCGACCGGGATCTCGTCTTGGATGTAGTCTTCACCCCAAGTGGTGAAGGCAATCTTGCCGCTGCCCCCATCACCCGCGGGGTCGTTCGATCCGCACGCGGCCGCGCTCAAGCCGAACACCAGCGCCAAGATCTTCACGGAGCTCGAATTGTAAGATCGCATTGTGGTCTTCTCTCTTTCCTCATTCATTGCTTCGAATACGAAAACGCGTAGGCAGACAACTGCGTCACCCCCAGTGAAAAGGCGATTTTCGGCTGCGAGTCAGGCGCGAACTCGGCCGGTTCGTCGGCGGACCCCGGCTCGGCCTGCGCGAAATCGACCAAGCTGAACCAAATCTTCGGCTTTACGCGCACCGTCACGACGCCGTCACTCTCGACGTCCGCTTCGACGAACTCGCAGCCCGCAATCTGACCGTCCGCGGCGTTCGCTTCGACATCCGCCAGGTCGGCCACCGCACGAAACGAGCGCGTCTCCTCGCCGTCCTTTTCGGCGATGCCTTCGGCCACCACCACGTGACCCGCGAGCCCACTCGCGGCCGGACCCACCGGAGGGGCCTTGAAGCTGAACTGCGCCGAGCGATAGTCGCCGGTCACGCCCGCGCCATCGCCGAGCGTCGCAGCCGCACCGAGTAGATCGACGCTCCAAGGACTGAGCATCTGGCCGAGCGCATTGCCCGCTTGATAGTGACCGGGGTGGGCGTGCGCGGTGCTGAGCCCCAACCAGCGCTGCGCGAGTTCCCAACTTCGGGTCCGCGGCGCGAGCACCAGCGGCGGCACGCCGTCGAAGTAGTAGAACTCGCCGGTCGACACCAACGCGCGGCTCAGGGTGACCTTCCAACCGGATGGGCTGACGAACGAACCTGCACTGTCCGGGTCGAGCTCCACCCGCGTCTGCAGCACGACTCGGCCGCCGCCCGTGCTCCCCGAACTGCAGCCTTCGATTAGCACCGCGGTGCCGAGCCCTCCCAGCGAAGTGCCTAGAACAGCCGTCAAACAGAGAAATCTTCGATGCAGCCGCGAGCGGGTCATTGATTTTGATTTCATGGGCGAAAACTCCATTCAAATGAACAAGGTCAGGGACCACAGCAGCGTGCGCGGAGCGCCAACGCTCACGTGTCGGGCCGGGACGAGGGACGCCGCGCCGCCGAAGCGCGACGCGTACACGAACTCGCCGTCGTACCAATCGGCTCCGAGCAAGTTGAACACCGAAAGCTCGCTGCGAACCGGACCCACGCGGACGCTGGCGCTGGCGTCGGTCAGAAACACGTCATGGCCCAGCTCCGAGTACGGCAGCGGGCGGCGCCCGAGGTAAGTCAGGCCCACGCCGAAGTGACTCAGCACCGGGTAACCCCCGAGCTGGCCGAGCTGCGGAGTGAGCGCGAGATCGGAACGCACGACGATTTGCGGCACGTACGGGAGCAGCTCGCCGGCGCGGTAGGTCAGGTCGCTCGCCGCGAACACGGCGTGCGAATAGGTGAAGCTCGTGTTCGAGATGAACCAATCGTTCGGCTGGGCCTTGAGGTTGGCCGTCACCCCAGTGCGGTTCGTGCCGGGAACGCGCTCGTTGCGCGCGGTCGCTTGGTCGAACACCAAGTCGTCGCTCAAGGTCGTGCGGAACGCGGCAAGCGCGGCTTGAAAACGCTGCGTCTCTTGGTAGCGGAGCCCGCCCTCGAAGGACACGACGCGCGTGAAAGGCGTGGTTTCTCCCTCGGAGAGGCTGCGCGCTTGGGGGGAGCGAAACCCCTCCCCGTAGCTTGCCAGCGCGCTCAGGCCGCGCGCCAAGCGCACCTCGAGGGTGCCGCGCTTCGACAGCTGCCCGCCCTGGGAGGCGCGAGCCTGGCCCCCAGCGGCGCTCGAGTCTTCGGCACGGTAGGCCAAGCTGTCCATGCGCAGCCCGCCGCGCAGGGTGACGCGGCGAATCGGATGCAAGGCGGCGTCGAGGTAGCCGGCGGCGTCGACCGCGCCGACCTTGGCCTGCACGCCCACGCGCGCGTTGTCGTCGGTAATGCGGTCGTCGACCAGCGAGAGCCGGTGTTGCGACTGCTCGATGTCGTCCGCGCGCAGATACACGCCGGCTTCGAGCGTATCGTGATCGGACAACAACGGCAGCGTGCGTCGATACGCGGCTCGACCGCCGACGGTGGTGGCGCCGTTCAGCTGTTGGATCGAATCACCCTCACTGCTCGTCAGGGTGCCGGTGAAGTTCGAACGCAGTTGGAAGTCCCGCAAGACGAGAAACGTACTCGCCTGCCACATGTCGAGCGGCTTGCCCTCGGCCGTGCTCCGGGCGTTGCCGATTTCAGCCACGACTTGGGTGCGCGACGAATAGCCGTTCTGCTTCGGGTCGTAGGTAGCGAAGCGATCGACCGCGCCGCTTTCGATGTCGCCCAGCCGCAGCACACCCGCGCTGTCGAACCGCCCCGCATAGGTAGAGAGCATCAAACGGGCCGAAAATGACTCGAATTGGTGCTCGGCCTGCACGATGGCCGAGCCGTGCCTCGCCGCACGCGAGGGGCCGAAGCCGTCCGTGCTGCCGAACTCGAAGGCGCCGAAGTTGCCGTCGGACGTGCCCTTGGGGTGATAGGCGAGCAGGTAGCGCCGCGTGCCGAAGCTGCCCAAGCTCGCCTGCGCGGTGACGCCCGGTTCGTCATAGCCGAGCTCGAAATGCATGGAACCGGCGACCGCGAAGTCGGCTTGGCGCGGGTCGTAGTTGCCGGGCAACGCGCGCACTTGCTTGATCACCTCGGGGATCAAAAAGTGCAGATCCGCGTAGCCCTGGCCGTGGATGTTGGACACGTCATTCACGGGCGCGCCCGCCGCCCAGAGTTCGATGTCCTGGCCGTGAACGGCGTCGAACCCGCGGAAGAAGATCTGGTGCGCTTTGCCCTCCCCGCTGTGCTGGCTGATCCAAACTCCCGGCACGACCAATAGCAGCTCACTCGCGTTTTTGTGCGGAGCAGCCTGCAGCACACGCTTGTCGAGCGTGACCTCCGAAGCGCTGCGCGGGGGCGCGGTTCCATTGACCGTGATCGTGACCGGGGCTGCGGGTGCGGCGCTGGCCGGCGCAACTTCGGCCGGTGCTGGGTCCGCCGGCGCAGGCTGCGCGGCCCCGGGACGGGCCGACAGCGCCAGGCCAAAACCGAGAACCAGCGCCGAAACGCGCGCGCCGAGGCGACCTGACGAAGCGACGAACACCGCGTGTTACTAGTTTAAATAATCGTGTTACGCAAGACCCGCGTGACTGTCTGCGCCGACTGAATCTCGCGCGAAGCGGCGGGCTTTATCGACTCGCGCGCTCGCTCAGATCACGATCGCGGCGATGCGCTGCCAGCACCAGAACGCGGCCACTGCGCCCACCGCATACAACGCGGGTCGACGCGCGCGCGCGAACCAAGCCCTCGGCAGCGGGATGCTCAGCAAGAGGAAAGCGACCAGCACCATCGACAGCTGCCCCAGCTCCACACCGACGTTGAAGCTGAGCAGCGCCATCGGCAAATGGCTCTGCGGCAAGCCGATGCTCTTCAACGCCCCCGCGAACCCGAGCCCGTGCACGAGACCGAACAGGAACGAGACCAACGCGGGCATTCGCTTGGCCAGGGTCTCACGATCGCGCAGGGCTTCGCTGGCCACGAGCACGATCGACAGCGCGATGCAGGCCTCGACGGGCGCCGAGCGTAGGGTCAACCAGCCGAACACGCTGCAGGCCAAGGTCAGGCTATGCGCCAAGGTAAACGCGGTGATCGTGCCGATCAGTCGTTTCCGAAACCCAACCAGGAAGAGCAAGCTGACCACGAACAACAGATGGTCGATGCCGCCCGCAATGTGCTGCACCCCGAGCACGGTGTAGGCCTTGAAAATCTCGCCCATTCCGCGGCGATCATCGGCCGAACCAAATAGTTCCACGGACGGCTGCGCGCCCGTCAGCGTATGCACGCGGCTCTGACCGTCGAGCCAGATGATCTTCACCAATGCGGCTGAGTAGCGCTGGCCAACCCCGTCCATCGTGAGGGTGCCCTTCAGGCCTTTGCTACCGCAGTGCAAAACGTTCGGTCCCTCCTGACACGAGTCAGGCCAGTGCGGTTTGAGATCTTCGCCCATCGGGCGCTTGTCACTGGCGGCGGACCACAGCCAGATGAACTCACCGGGCGCCGTCTCGCGCACCTCCATCTCCGCCATGCTCATCTCGTGTGCACGCGCGAAGCTCGGCAAGAGCAAGAGCACGAGCGCGATCAGCAGCGAGCACGCAGCGCGTAAAGAGGCGCCGCTCATTCGTCGTCCTTGATCGGCTTCTCGTAGGTGATCTTGTATTTTTTGGCCAAGGCCCGCACGGCCGCGCTGCGCTGCTCGGAGGCCGTGGCATCCGCCCAGTCCTGTTGCACTACACCGCGCACTTGCTCGAATACGGCTGGCTTGGGCGGCGCCACCGCGTTGAGGCGCATGGCGCGCCAACCCTCACGCGTTTGCAGTGCTTGCCACGTGCCGACGGTCGACTGCTCCAAGGACTTGGCGAAGTCGGCACCGTAGCTGTCGACCAGATTCGAATGCGGGCGGCCCTTGAACACGCGCAAACCCGCCTTGGCATCACCCGGCGTGCCATTATTCAGAGCCGTAACGAACTCGCGCACGGTAGCTTCCGTGTTCGTGCCCGAGAGCGCGGCCTCTTCGAAGTCGTAGCGCGCCGGCTCGTCGTACTTGTCGCGGTGGGCTTCGAACCAAGTACGCAGCAGTTTGTCGTCGACGGGCGGCAATTTCACGTTGCTGTCGATCACGCTGAGCGCTTTGAAAATGACGCGTTCGCGGATCGCCGAGTCGCCCTTGTCGACCTGCAGCGCCAAGCCTTCGCGGTACAGCACCTCGTTGTCGAGCCACACGCGGTGCAGAGCCTCCATCTCTTCGAGATTTGGCTCGCGGCCGCGCGCAGCCATGAACGTGTTCGTGGCTTCGAAGTCCACGTCGCCACCGACTACGATTTGATGCGGGTCGTCGGCCTTGCTGATCAGGGCATGGTCGAGCCCGAACAACAGCCCGCCAATGACGATGAAGTGCAGCAACGGCTCACGCAGCCAGTGGTGTCGAGGCGTGGGCGGCTGGGCGGGAGCCGCGGGTCCGGCGGATATGGATTCGGGCAGATGGAGGTCCAAGAGCGGCGTCGACATGGGATTGCAGGCCTAAAATGAAAGAAACGGCGCCGTGCGTGTTCGCGCGGCGCCGTTTCGGGTCGTGCCATCCGTCGGTGACGGTGGCGTCACTCGTGCGTGACAGTCATGTCACTCATGAGTGACGGATTTGGCTCAGTTGACGCCCGCCACCGGGGTCGAGCCGGTGACCTCGATGTACACCGGGTTGCTGTAGAACCAGAGGTCCGACCAGGCGGCCACGTCGTAGGAGACCGCTTTCTGACCGGCGATCGGGTTCGTCGCGCCGCTGGCCGTCGCCAAGTGGTCCGGGCAGCCATCGAACTGGTTGCCACTGCTGTGCGGCGTGCTGCACGGGATGCGCAGGCGGGTGGTGTCGTTGGCGTTGGTCACGACGTCGGCGAGCGGGTTACCGCTGGCGTCGGTCTCGTACGGCACGGCCGCCGGCAGGTTCGTACCGCGCAGACGGACGTATTGCGAAGCCGTGACGGCCGAAATGCGGAAGGTCATCGTCAGATAGGACGAGCCGTCCGTGGCGGTCACGGACTTCCAAGCCGATGCGCCGCTGCCGTTGAAGGTCTTCAGGATCGCCGCGCTGACATTCTTGGCTGCATCCGGCACCACGGACAGATCCGCCGTCGTGCCGTCCGCCTTCAGCCAGTTGGTGTTGCGCGGCCACTCACCGGAGTAGCCAGCCGTGCCCGGCGTCCTGTAGCCGGTGACCAAGCCCCCGATGACGTCGATGTGATCGAGCACCGGTTGATTGATGGGTTGGTTCACCCCCACCTGGAGCAGCGACGGATTCGCGAACGTATAGGGCGAGAAGTTCGCGCCTGACGGATCGCGCACGGTGAGACCCACCACGATGTCCGAGCCCGCCGCAATGACCAGCTTTTCGCCCATCGTGGCGCAACCGGCGACGCCAGTCGTGGCGTCGTTGCTCGAAGCCGCATTCACCGCGAGTTGGCTGACCTGCGCCTCGGCCTTGCCCGTGCACACGACGAACGCGAGACGGTCGATGATTTGGCCGCTGCTGGCGAAGTTGTTGCCGCTACGCAGACCATCCACGATGGCTTGCGGGCGGAGCTTGTCCGCGCCGTTCCGCACCATCGTGTAGTTGCGCTGGTACTCACCCGGGTAAAAGTCCTGAGTCGTCCGGCGATCGTCGGGCCCGAAGCTGCCCCGGTTGTGCCAATCGGAACTGGCGAAGAACCAGAAGTTTCGGCCTTCACCCAAGAGCGCATCCCACACGCCGCCGACGTAGCCACCGTACACGCCAGTGCCGCCGTAGGTCGTGCCACCCACGCTGTCCACCTGGCCCGCGCTCCCGCCGAAGTTGTTGCGCAGGGGCTGATATTCACCGCGGTTGCTCGAGGCACCGTGACCCGGCTGGGTCTCCATGCCAAACGCGATCTTGGGCGCCACGTTGTTGAAGTCGCGCAGCGACTCGACGTTGTACCCGTTGTTGCCATCCGGGTTGAACTGACCGGCGCGTTCGAGATGGGCCGGCACGTAGTAGCTCGCGTCCGGGTGGTACGCGTTCATCCACTTCAGCGACTCGAGCGTCTTGTTGTGACCCTTCACGCCCGTGCCGGTGCCGCCCGCGGGGATCAGCTTCTTGGCCGTGGCATTCCAGCTCGGATCGGCCGCGTTGGCGCTGCCGGGCACCGAGCAATCGTACTGGTTGCTCGCGCCGCGGCTGGTATCGCTGTCGGAGCGATCGAAGCAATATTCCCATTGCCCGAGCGCGTTGGCGTTGCCGACCGCGGTGTAACCCGGACCCGACGGCAGCGTAGCGGTGTCGATCGACGACGGCACCTGGCCGGTAATGACGGACATCGAAATGTGCTCGTGACCCGGGCCGTTCGACTCGACGCCGATGAACAGCGGTAGGTTCTTGAGGGCGTTCAGGTACTCGACCAGCGGGTACTGGTACTCCGTAATCGACTGCCAACGCCACATGTTCTTGCTCGGGCTGCTGCCGGAAGAGTCACCCTTGGGCGTCGCGCCCGAGTTCTCCCAGGTGGTGGTCGGACCCTTGCCGGTGATGAACGGATAGGCCGGCGTGGCCAAGGTCGCGTCTTCGACCAGCGTGCAATTGCGGTTCCCGCCGCCACCGTGGCCCGCCTGCACGAACCAATCGAGTCCCCAAGGGGTCTCCACCCGGTCGGTGACCTTCTTGATCAACTTCTGCATCGAGATCGCGCCGTCCGAGCAGGTAGTGTGATTGTGGAAGTCGCCCGCGACGTAGGTGCCCGCCGCTTTCGCGGCGACCGAGCAGGTGATGTGCGCCGTTTGCTTGTCGGCACACGAGACCGCCGGATCGCCGTCGCTCACGCTGAGCGTGACGGTCGCGTTGCCGGGCGTGGTGCAGGTAAAGGTCGGGTTTTGCGCCGAGCTGTCGCTCAGCGTGCCCGCGCTGGCCGTCCACGTGTAGCTCACTGCACCCGGGCCCACGTCGCTGTCGTGAGCGAGCGCGGACAGGGCGACGGTGCCCCCGACCTGAACTTCGGCTGGGCTCGCCGAAAGTGAGTCGATCACCGGGCAAACATTGAGTACGCCAGAGACCAAGACGCTACCAGTGCGGGGCGCCTCTTTGCAGGTCAACGCAACGACCGCGGTCGCGGTCTTGCCGGCCAAGACATCGAAGGTGGCCGACCCTGCACAGCTCGCGACCGAGTCCGCGGTCGTGGCCGTCAGCGTGATCGAGTAGCCGACGCCCGCGGGCAGCCCGCCGATGGTTGCGCTCAGCTTGCTGGCGGACGACAGATCGATGCTGCCGCTCTTGGTGAAGCTTTTCGGCCCGACGATCGTGTAGCTGGCGGTCTGGATGACGCTGCCGTTCGCTAGCTGCAAGGCTAGGTCGACTTCGCCAATCGACTCGTGGTTGACCGGCGGTGGCGTCGTCGCGGCGTCACCTGGATCGCCACAACCGACGATCGACGTAAGACCGAAAAACCCCAGTGCCAGCATCGTCAACTTTTCAGTTCTCATCTTTGCTTTCTCCGAACGGTGTCCGTGAAGACGTGATCAACCGTCGGAGTTAGCAAGAGCCAGGCCAAGGCCGCGCACGGCAGAAACCTCGATTATGCCGCGATTTTTGCCTATTTTCGTGCTACGTTCTTTGCGTCCGTAGCACGATTTCCGAAAAGCGGAAAGCGCTCTCCGAACTCCGGAGAGTGCGACCGAACGTGAGCGAAGCTGCGCTCGGTCGCTCGATGACGCTTCAGCGTCGGTTCGATTCGGGGCTCGTGGCCGCGCCCGTCAACGCGAGTACACGAGTGGCATCGGCGCGCGTCGGTTGCAGCCGGTTCAGCTCGCCGAGCAGCTCGCGCGCGGCCGCGACATCCGAGCTCGCCAGCGCTCGAGCCATGGCCAGCAGCGGATCGTACGCCGGTCGAAAGTCAGGACTGATGCGCAGCACCGCGAGCAGCGGCTCACGCACTTGCGCGAGCATGTCTTCGACTCGCGGCGACGGACGGACGTTTCGTCCGGACTCGATGAAACGGTCCCGCGCCGACCAATACGCGGCCAAGCGGCGTTCGAATTCCGGATCAGCGCCTTCGCGGAGCAGTTCGCCGGGCGCGATCGCGAGCTCGCTCAGGAGCTGGCTCAAGCGGTCTTTGGGGCTAGAATCCGGCGCGTACGTGATACGCGGCGCGCCGTAAGCCACGACCGGATGATCATCGGTATTCAGCGGCACGCGCGCCGCGAAGCGCGTGAGCGAAGCGGAACCGCCGATGGCGCTCCCCAGCACCGCGAGTTCGTCCTCGAACCCGAGCGCCGTGAGTTGCGTGGCGCGCGCGGAGTGCCGTAAGCGATGTTGCAAAGCGTCCGCGTCGAACGGATGCGCATCAGCGCGGCCCACGAGCCCCACGACGGGGGTCTCCAAGCTATTGCTGGCGATGACGGCCCACGCTTGCGGGTAAACCGACACGAACGAACCCACGATGCTGCGCAGGGTGTCGAGGTCGAGCTGGTGCAGCGGCAGCCACTGGCAGAAGACGCCAGCGGTGGCTAGGCGCAAGCGCACGGCGGCAAAGTGTTCTGCGGTGTACAGCGCACCCGATCCGCTGCGCGCGGGGTGAAAATTGTCGGAGACGATCACGTCATAACGTCGGTCGCTCACGCGCACGTAGCGGCGGGCATCGGCCGCGAACACGTGGAGTCTCGATGCCCCGTCACCGTTCGCTTCCAAGGCGAACTCTTTGGAGGCCGTGATCACTTCCGGCAACAGCTCGACCGCGTCGACGCGGAGGGTCGGGTCGGCCGCCGCGGCCGTGGCCGTCACGCCCGTTCCCAGGCCCAGAAACAGTGCCTTCCGCGGGTCCGGGTGGAGCAGTAAGGGCAACCAAGCTTGGCGCCCGTCCACGCGGAGCGAGTTACTGCTGCCTTCTTGTTGCCGGTTGTCGATGCGCAGGCGGCGAACCCCCTCGGCGTCTTCCACGACGCTCACCGCCGCCAGCACGCCTTCTTCGTAACTGACGACGTGACCGCCCTCGGGGATGTCGATGAACCGGAGCGGCGGTGCAAACGCGGCGACCGCCAGCGTGAGCGCCGCGGGCAGCCACACCCGGCGCTTCGACCACGCCGCGCGCCGGATGGCGGCCAAGTACGCGAGCACGATCGCGAGCAGCACCCACTTGGCACCGAGCACTGGCACCGCAACCACCCCACACACGGCCGGCGCGAGCGCAGCGGCAAGCGTGTTCACGCCCAGCGCTCGACCGAAGCTGACCCCCGCCGCGCTGGCAATCCGACTCAGGTGGCTGAACAAGGCGCCCATGACGAGCGTCGCGGGTCCGAACGCCAAGACCGCCAGAACCGTTTCGGCGCCGAGCGCGGCCGTGAGCGTGCCGCCCAGCGTATCTTGGGCAGCTTCCCTCACCGCGTCTGCCGCCCACAGCGACAGCGTACCGAATAGACAAGCCAGAGCGAGCGCGGCAAAGAGCTGCTCCCCGAGTTCGTCGTGGTCACGGGGGCGACCGAGCCAACGTTGATAGGCCGCCGCGCCCGCCGCACTGCCGATCAGATACACGGCCAGGAGCAGCGCAAATGTGTACACCGTATCTTCGGTGACTTGGCTCAGCACGCGCCCGACCAGCACCTCGTAGCCCAAGCCGAGGAACCCCGTGATCGCCAAGAGGCGCAGCACGTGGCGCGCCCTCGACGCATCGGGCGAAGCCGAGCTCGGGGCACGCGCGCTGGTCTTCGGAAACACGATCAGGGCCAGCAACGCGCACGACAGATTGAGCGCGATGCACACGACCGCACTGCGCAACAACCCGATGCTGGGGATCAGCCAGAATGCGCTGGCCAACACGCCCAGCACGGCACCAAACGTATTGCTGGCGTACAACGCGGCGATCGAGCGACCTGCGCTCGCTTGCTGCGCGGTCAGCCGCTCCATGGCCGGCAGGCTCACCCCCATCGCCGCCGTCGCCGGCAAGAACAGCAGGAAAGCGCTGCCAAAAGCCACCAACCAATGCCAGACCGGCGACGGCTCGATGCCGATCAGGTTCAGCACCCCGCGGCCGACATGATCGCCAACCAGCAGCAGCAACGCGGCCCACAGCCCGACGACCAACTCACAGCCCGCGTACCAGCGTCGCGGACTTGCGCTGTGCTCGATGCGCGACCCCAAGCTCGAGCCGCCCAGCGCGAGCCCACCAAAGAAGGCCGCGACCACCGCCAGCAACGCCGCCGATTCGTGCCCGAGCCAGGCCGACGACTGCTGCGTCCAGATGATCTGGTAGCCCAGGCCTGCGAAGCCGGACGCGCCCATCATCAACAGCGACGCTGCGCGGCGCTTCTCGTCGCGAGCGTCGCTCAACCGCTGAACCTAATCATGTAGCCCCAGGAATCGAGCTGCGTGGGGATGGCGTTGAAAGAGAGCGTGATACGCCGCTGACCTTGGTTCGGCGGCACGGCGTGCATCAAGTAGCTCGGAAATAGCACCATATCGCCGGGCTCGGGCGCGGGGCTGATCCACTTGTCGGCGCTGAATTGGTTGGGCGTCATGCCCTGGTGGTCGTTGCGGAACATGAACTCGCTGCCGCCCGGTGACTTCATGAACACGGTTTGCGACCCGGGGTGCGTGGGCGTCAGGTACACCACGCCGGAGATGAAGCTGTTGGCGTGGTTGTGCATCGCTTGCCGCCCGCCGGTGTCCAGCACGTTGACCCACATCTCCTTCAGCATCCACTTCAGCGGCTCGCCGAACAGGTGCACGCCGAACTCGGCCAGCTTGGGCGTAATCGACGCCGCCGCTTCCACGAGCAGCGGGCTGTCCCCCGGCTGCAGCATCGCCGTGTGCGACAGGTTCGCGGACGAGCTATTGTCTCGTGTCGCCTGAGCCGTGAAGTGCGCGGCAAGTCGCGCGACCAAGGGCGCAGTGAGCGTGCCGGGCGCGCGCATGAAAGGCGTGGGGAAGATCCCGAAGACCTCGTCCATGCGCGCTCTGTATCTCCAGAGCCGAGCGCCGTGTGTATCAATCCGCACCCGCCACCGGATCGTCACGACCTCGGCACGCAGCCGTTGCGCGCAGCGGCGAGCCCGGTGCGTCTAGCGCAGCAACGTGGGAAAAGCCTGGTGCAGGCCGGTGATCAGCATCTCCGCGCCCACGACCGCCAAAATCAGGCCCATCAGTCGCGTTATCACCGTTAGAAATGAGTTTCCCAGGTAACGCACGAGCCGCTCACCCGCCACGAACCCGAACCAGGTCGTCCCGCACAGCAGCGCAAAGGCGATCAAGCTGAGCAGCGCATGCCGCCAATGGCCCGCCGAGAACCCGATCGCGGTCACGATCGTGCCCGGCCCGGCCAAGAGCGGCACGCCGAGCGGCGAGATCGCGACCGAGAGCATGCCCTCTTCGTCGATCACCGGCGCCAGCGACGGCCGCGCACTCGTCGTCCGTACGCTCGGCTCGCCCGTGCTCACTTCACGAGCACGCGCGGTCTGATGCGCGGGGGACACTTCACCCTGCAGCATGTGATAGCCAATCAAAAAAATAATGACGCCCCCCGCGACCCGAAACGCGGCGATCGTGATCCCGAACATCGAAAAAATCAGCTGGCCGAGCAGCGTGAATACGGTCACCGTCGCAAACGCGATCAGCGTCGAACGCAACGCCACCCTGCGCCGCGCCTTGGCGCTATAGCCATCGGTCAGCCCCAAAAAGATCGGAATGTTCGCGATCGGATTCATGATCGCAAAGAAGCCCGCCAGCATCGTACTCAGCACGGACCAATCACTGCCGTTCATCACACGCTCCCGACCCGGGGTAGTCACCTTCGACGCACAACCGCACCCGGGGTGCGGTCACTTTTTACCCAGGGGCATGCGAGGCGTATACCTCTGCTCGCGGTCGCGCGCGGTTTCGCTCGAGCAGTTGGGGGGTTAGCGGGCGCGGCGAAGTACAGGGCGCCGCAAAGCTCGCAGGGCGGGCCACGCTGCCCGGATAATGCCAGCAAATACCAGAACTTGAAGCCGGCACG
>Ga0247740_1000051_pt1 | contig 54209 bp, 63 predicted proteins | sample UWRJL148409B2_FD_180942 | JGI IMG/M metagenome (GOLD analysis project Ga0247740, IMG submission 180942) | Plant litter microbial communities from Arlington Agricultural Research Station in Wisconsin, United States - UWRJ-L148-409B-2 | ecosystem: Environmental > Terrestrial > Plant litter >...
CCAAAAGTGTTCATGACCGGTTAAAACCTTTGGTAAAGTTACCAAGCTGTTTCAGCCAATCCTCGATAGCTCAATTGGCAGAGCAACGCACTGTTAATGCGTAGGTTCTTGGTTCGAGTCCAAGTCGAGGAGCTAGAAAGCCATGTGGGGCTCCACCCTCCATGGCTTTCTTCCATTTAACGAACTGGCACTGACGCACAGATCTACTCCCCACGGAGTAGACGCCTTGAGTCCGGGTAGCGGATGTCACGGGTCGCCGCACACGAATAAACTCGCCCTATGCAGGCCTCGGGAGGCTTCCGCCACCGGAAGCGCAGTACGTCTCCCTTCGCCGAACCCGGCTGGCACGGTCCGTGGGACCCGGAACTCGCCGCCGGGCGGTTCTCCGGCCGCTCGCCGCGCTGGGTGCGGCTCTGGCTGCCGGTCATCGTCTCGTTCTTCGTGCAGGTTCCGGCCGTGTTCGTGCAGTGGCGGGCAGGTCATCGTCTCGACCTCGCCGCCGCCTCGACGACCGACCTCGCCATCGGGGTGGCCCTCGCCCTCGTCGGCCCGGTCGCGCTCATCGGCGCCCGGCGCTTCCCCGGCCCGGTCGTCGCCGTCGTCGGGCTCGCCGCGAGCGCCGACCTGCTGCTAGCGGGCGACACCGACGGCCCGCCCTACATCGCCTTCGCGTTCGCCATCGGCTCGGCCATCGTGCGCGGCGCGCGCCTTTGGGCCTGGATCTCGATCGGCGCCACCTGGGTCGCGACGATCGTGCTGTCGTCGGTGTTCGACCTCGGCTGGCAGCCATGGCGCATCGTTGGCATCACGATCGGCATCCTGCTCCTCGTCGGGCTAGCCGAGGGGGTGCGCAACCGCACCGAGCGTATGGAGCGGTTCCGCACCATGGTCGCCACCCGCAGGCAGACCGAGGTGCAGGCCGAGCGCGTGCGCATCGCCCGCGAACTGCACGACGTTCTCGCGCACTCGCTGAGCCAGATCAACGTGCAGGCCAGCGTGGGCCTGCACCTGATGGAGAAGCAGCCCGACCAAGCCGCGGCCGCCCTCGCGAGTATCAAAGAGACCAGCAAGACCGCCCTCGACGAGGTGCGCTCGGTGCTCGGGGTGCTGCGGGCAGAGGATCCGAACGCGCCGCTGGTGCCCGAACCCGACCTGTCGAGACTCGCCGGGCTCGCGGCATCCGTCACCTCGCAGGGAATCGAGGTCGACCTCGACAACCGACTCGGCGCCGTTCCACAGGCTGTGCAGCTCGCGATCTACCGCATCGTGCAGGAGTCGCTCACGAACGTCGTTCGGCACGCCGACGCGTCGACGGCCCGCGTGCTGCTCGACGAGACGTCCGACGCCTACCTCGTCGAGGTGACCGACAACGGCGGGGGAGCGCTGGGCCACTCCGAACGGTCGGGCGGTCGTGGCCTGCTCGGCATGCATGAGCGCGCCGAACTGCTCGGCGGCACCCTCGATGCCGGCCCGATCGCCGCCGGCGGTTTCTGCGTGAGCGCGACCATCCCGAAGAAAGAAGCGTCCTGACGTGATCCGCGTAGCCATAGCCGACGACCAGCAGCTGATCCGCGGCGGCTTCCGCAGCCTTCTGCAGTCGGAAGACGACATCGAGGTGGTCGGCGAGGCGGGAACGGGGGTCGAGGCGGTCGCGCTGGTCACCGCGCAACGGCCCGACGTGGTTCTGATGGACATCCGGATGCCCGACGGCGACGGCCTCTGGGCTACCGAGCAGATCGCCGCCGACCCGGCGTTGTCGGACACGCACATCGTCATCGTCACCACGTTCGAGCTCGACGAGTACGTGGGGCAGGCCATCCGTGCGGGTGCCAGCGGCTTCCTGGTGAAGGACACCGAGCCAGTCGAGCTCATCCGCGCCGTGCGCGTCGTGGCGGGCGGCGACGCCCTGCTCAGCCCCGGCGTGACCAAGCGGCTGCTCGAACGCATCGCCGGCGACCTGCGCGAGGCGCCCGACACCGCGCAGCTGAACGTGCTCACCGACCGCGAGCGCGAGGTTCTCGGTCTCGTCGGCCTCGGCCTCACCAACGATGAGATCGGGCGCGAGCTGTTCCTCAGCCCGCTCACCGCCAAGACCCACGTCTCGCGCATCATGTCGAAGCTCGCCGCGCGCGACCGAGTGCAGCTCGTCGTCGTGGCGTACGAGACCGGACTGGTCACTCCGGGCCGAGCGTAGCCGGCTTGGGCGTCGGGCGTTCTAGTCGACGCTGACGCTCGTGGGCACGCCCGTTACGAGAATCGCCAGGGTGGATTCGAGGTCTTCGATGCGCGCGGCGCCGACGCGTTCGACCCAACCCGCGCGCAACTGTTCGAAGACCGCCTCTCCCTCGCGCATGGCGGCGAAGCCCAGTTCCGTAACGCGCAGGGTCTTGCGGCGGGCATCGTTCGGGTCGGCAGCAACGTCGACGTAGCCGCGTTCCTGCAGGAGCGCGATCGTCTTGGCGGCGGCCTGCTTCGAGACAGACGTTCGTCTCCCCAGCTCTGAAGCGCTGTCGGCACCGGCGACGATGGCGCGCATCGCGAACTCGTGGGCGGGTCGGAAGTCGACGAAGCCCCGTTCGGAGAGTTCGAGTACGGCCGCGTCGGCGAGCGTGCGGAAGCCGCCAAGGAGAAGCAGGGCGAGGTCGGCACCGGATCGGGTCATGGCAGAAGTCTACGACGGGCTTGCTAAACGACAACCGCATTGTCTATTCTGGTTAGACAACAAGGTTGTCTAACTAGGAGTCCTCTTATGCCCGTCAATCCCTCCGGCGCGTCTATCGCCGCAGTCACCCACCACCGCGTCACCGTCAACGACACCGACCTGCACTACGTGTCGGCCGGCAGCGACGGCTCGCCGATCCTGCTCGTACACGGCTTCCCGGAGTCGTGGTGGGCCTTCCACAAGCTCATCCCGCTTCTCGCCGCCACCCACCGCGTCTTCGCTGTCGACCTGCGCGGCTTCGGCGATTCGGCAATCGCCGAAGACGCCGACGACAGCGCGGTCGCCGCGGAAGACCTGCACTCTCTTATCGCGGCGCTCGACGTCGGCCCCGTGCACGTCGCCGGGCAAGACATCAGCGGGGGCGCCGCTTTCCGTTTGGCGAGCGCGCACCCGGAAGACTTGCTCAGCGTCACCGCAATCGAAATGGGCCTGGCAGGGTTCGGTCTCGAATCACTCGCAGACGTGACCCGCGGTGGGTCCTGGCACATCGGCGTGCTCGCCGCGCCGGGCATCCCCGACCTGCTGCTCGTCGGGCGCGAGACGGAGTTGCTCGCCGCTCTGTTTGGCAGCATGGTGGCGGTAGACGGTGCGCTCGACGACGGAGACATCGCCGAGTTCGCGCGTACCTACTCGCGCCCGGGTGGATGGCGCGGCGCGGCCGGACTCTACCGGGCGATGTTGAACGAGGGCGACACCATCAGGCAGCTCGCCAACAACACACCGTTGACGATGCCGGTGTTGGCGGTCGGCGCGGGCGGCGGTGCTTTCACCAGCGCGACGATGGAGCAGGTCGTCGCCGGACGCCTCGACGCGGTTTCGCTCGAGGGTGTCGGGCACTATGCGGCGCTCGAAGCGCCGGATGCACTCGCCGACGAGATCCTGGGTTTCGCCGCGAGCGTCGACGGCGCGTAGAACCGCGCGCCGCGAGGAGTACCGGTCGCGCCCGCGGTGCTCCCGGCGGAGTAGTGCGGGTGTCGCCGCCGGGCAGATTCGCTCCCGGGGCGATGTCGCGAGGCTGGTGTCAGTGGTTCCGACGGAACCCCCGACGAATGGATAGACCGTGTTATCAACACTTACCGCCGCATCGATCGCCGCCCACGCGGGCGGACCCTGGGGTGCGGGATTCGGCTGGTTCTTCCTCCTGATCCCGTTCTTCTGGATCGCGTTCTTCGCCCTGGTCTTCCTCATCGTGCGCCGCTCGCGGCGCGGCGCGTGGGCGGCCGGGTACGGCCCCGGCTTCGGTCCGCGCTGGGCGCAGCCCGGTCGCGCGGCCGAGTCGACCCTCGCCGAGCGGTTCGCCCAGGGCGACATCGACGAGAAGGAGTACCGCGCACGCCTCGAGGTGCTGCGTGCGAACAACGGATACGGCAACGTGCCGCGTACGTAACGCACGCGATAGTCTCTCTCTTGGCCGAAACCGGCCGAGAGGGAGACGCCTGAGTGAACGACTGGATCGACCAGAACTCGATGATGCTCATCATCGCGCTGGCCGCGGCCACCGCGATCCTGCTCATCGCCGTGATTGTGCTGCTCGTGCTCTGGCTGGCCACGCGCCGGCAGCGGTCGCGGGAGAGCGCGAGGCGCATCCGTCTCGAAAGAGAACGCAACGACGCAGAACTGACCCTCGCCGAGCAGAACGGACGGCTGCGGATGATCCGCGAGCTGCACGAGGTCTCGGTGCACGATATGTCGCTGATCATCGGGCAGGCCGACGGCGCGAGATACGCGGGGGAGTCTGACCCCACCGCCGCCGTGCGCAGCGCCGCCGTCATCGGAGACCTCGCCCGCTCGGCCCAGGCCGACCTGCGCCGCGTGATGACCGTCGTGGGCGAGGCCGACGTCGACGGCGACGCCAATGCCGAGCTCACCTCGGTGCGCGAACTGGTCGCGCTAATGACCGAGGCGGGCCTGCGCGTCACCTTCGAGGAGACCGGCGAGCGCTACGAGCTCAACCCGGGCGCCGAGCTCGCGGTGTTCCGCATTCTGCAGGAGTCGCTCGACAACGCCCTCAAGCACGGCGGCGAGGGCACGCAGGTCACCGTGGTCTTCACCTGGACCGACGAGGGCTTCCAGCTGCGCGTCGACGACGACGGTGTGCGCAACGAGCTGCGCCGCTCGGGCCTCAACCCGAACGACCAGTCACAGCACCGCCCGGGCGAGATCGACGCCGACCTGCACGCGCTCACCGGCGTCATCGGCGGCGCGGGCATCACCGAGATGCGCGAGCGCACCGAACTCTTCGGTGGCGTCTTCACCTCGACGCTCAACGCCGGTGTCGGCTTCTCGATCGCCGCCAGCTTTCCGTCGATCAGGTACCACAACGGCGTACACGGCGTGAACCTCGACCAGCCCTGACCCCGCTGGTTTGCGCGCGCCGGACTGCCGGGCCGGCCGGCTGACTGGCCATTTCGGCACGGTTCTCGCTCTGCGAAACCGCACGAACTGGCCCGTCGGCCATCCGCTCTTTCCGACCACGCGCCTACCGCGCGCCGGGCCGCCGGGCCGGCCGGCTGACTGGCCGCTCCGGCACGGTCGCGACGCGCCCAGAGCGCACGAACTGGCCAGTCGGCCGAAGCGGACAGGCGGATGCCACGGCGAAGCCGACGGTCACGACCACGTCGCGACGGCCCGCCGCGGTCGCTCAGTCTTCGAGGTTGTCGACCCCGGGCATCCATTCCAGTCCGTCGACGCCCCAGCCCTCGCGGCGGATCGTCTTGGCGGCGGCCTTCGCGTGCTTGTGCTCGAGGCGGTCGGCGTAGAGCACCCCGTCGAGGTGGTCGTACTCGTGCTGGAAGATGCGGGCGAGCCAGCCCTCGGCCTTGATCTCGAACGCGACGCCCTCGATGTCGACGGCCTTAAGGATCGCCAGCTCGGCGCGCAGCAGCGGGTACCGCTCGCCCGGGATCGACAGGCAGCCCTCCGACTCCTCGTCTTCGTCGGCCTCGCCGATGGGCAGCGGGCTGATCCAGAGTTCGGGGTTGATCGCTTCGCCGCGCCAGAGCACGTCGTCGTCGTCGATCCAGTTGTAGACGAAAAGCCGAAGGCCGACGCCGACCTGCGGGGCCGCGAGTCCGACACCGGGAGCGAGCTCCATGGTTTCGTACATGTCGGCCACGAGGGTGCGCAGCGTGTCGTCGAACTCGGTTACGAGCTCTGCGGGGGAGTGGAGAACGGGGTCGCCAGTGATTCGAATGGGGAGTACGGCCATTCGTCAAGAATATCTGGCCGACAGCGGGTAGATTCGACGGGTGCCGCCAGAACTCAGCGACCTGACAGACCAGATTTCACTGACTCCTCACGAGGCGATCGGTATCCCGATTGCGCTCGTCGGAGCAGTGTTCCTCGCTTTGGGAACCCAATTCCAGCACCGCGGTGTCGCCAAAGTCGAGTACAACCTCGGATCGGCAAAGACCGGACTGAGTATGCGCCAGCTAATGGCACTGCTCAGCCGCCCCTCGTGGGTCGCCGGTACCGTCATGCTCGGCCTCGCCATCGTGCTGCAGCTCACCAGCCTCGGATTCTCGCCGCTCATCGTCGTACAGCCCCTCGGTGCCGTCGCGCTCGTGATCACCGCGCTCGTCAACTCGCGCATCAGCAAGGTCAAGCTCACCCGCAAGGCGATCCGCGCGATTCTGCTCTGCGTGATCGGCGTCGCCCTCTTCGTCACCATCGCCGCGTTCAACGCGCACTCCAAGCCGATCACCCAGACGCAGCTCATCACCGTGCTCGTGCTGCTCGGGATCGTGCTGGTCGCTTTCGGCGTGTTCTTCGTCGTGCTGCGCAAGAAGTTCAAGGCGGTCTTCTACATCGTGGGGGCCGGAGTTCTCTTCGGCTTCGTCGCGACCCTCGCCAAGACGGTCATCGACCGCATCAAGACCATCTCGCTGGAGAGCTTCCAGACGGGCGAGTTCGAGTGGTTGACCATCCTCTGCGTGGTGGCTTTGCTCGCGGCATCCGTTCTCGGCTCCTATTTCGTGCAGTCTGCCCACTCGCACGGTCCGCCCGACCTCGTCGTCGCCGGTCTCACAGTCATCGACCCCATCGTCGCGGTCACGATCGGTATCGTTGTGCTCAACGAGACCGCCGGCGCACCGCTGTGGACGATGTTCGCCTTCTTGATCGCGGGAGGAATCGCCATCTACGGCGTATTCCTGCTCTCCCGCGTCCACGTGCCGTCACCAGAGGAAACCCCCAAAGTTGTCTGATTCCCCGTTGTCTGAAGCCCCGGAGGGCGCGACCACCGAGAGGCCGCTGCGCGTTCTCATCGGAGCCGACACCTTCGCTCCCGAGATCAACGGTGCCGCGACCTTCGCCGCGCGCCTGGCGGCCGGTCTCGTCGAGCGCGGCCACGACGTGCACATTGTTGCCCCCGCGCCGAGCCGCAAGCACGGCACCTGGACCGAGACGCTCGAGGGCCAGCCGATGACCGTTCACCGGCTGAAGAGCTGGCGCTGGTACCCGCATCCCTGGCTGCGGTTCGCGCTGCCGTGGAACATCGAGAAGAACTCGGCCCGTATCCTCGACGCAGTGAAGCCCGATGTCGTGCACTTCCAGTCGCACATCATCATCGGCCGCGGCCTGTCGAACCAGGCGCAGAAGCGTGGCATCCGGGTCATCGGAACCAACCACTTCATGCCCGAGAACCTGCTCGAGCACACGCTGCTGCCGAACTTCCTGCGCGCGCCCGCCGTGCGCGCTGCGTGGGCGGCTGCTGCCCGCTCGTTCGGCCGTGCCGAGGTCGTGACGACCCCGACCCGCAAGGCCGCCGACTTCCTCGAGCACTACACGAAGATCCGCGACGTGATCGCGATCTCTTGCGGCGTCGACGCGCACCACTACACGCCCGATTTCACGCCGCGCACCGAGAACCTCATTCTCTTCGTCGGCCGCATCACGAACGAGAAGCAGCTCGACAAGCTGCTGCGCGCGTTCGCAATCCTCGACCCGTCGCTCAACGCGAAACTCGAGCTCGTGGGCGGCGGCGAGCAGGAGAACAGCCTCAAGTCGCTCGCCAGCCAGCTCGGCATCCGCGACCGTGTCACCTTCACCGGCTACGCCGAAGAGGACTACCTGCGCAACGCGCTCACCCGCGCCACCGTGTTCGCCATGCCGTCGATCGCCGAGCTGCAGAGCATCGCGACCATGGAGGCCATGGCCTCGGGGCTGCCCGTTGTCGCCGCGAACGCGATGGCGCTGCCGCACCTCGTGCACGACGGCGAGAACGGCTTCCTGTTCGAGCCCGGCAACATCGACGAGTTCGCCGCCAAGCTCACCCAGGTGCTGACAATGCCCGAAGACGAGCTGCAGAAGCTGAAGCGCGAGAGCCTGCGCATCGTCGCTGCGCACGACATCCAGCGCACGATCACCACTTTCGAGGCGATCTACCGCGGCGAGCCGATCCCCGAGCTCGAGATCGAGATCCCCGAGATCAAGCCGGCCCCGTAGGACTGTCACGATCTTCGCGAGTCGAACGGATGCCACGTGCCTGACGATCCCCGCACCTCGGCCCTCCGGGCCGACCTCACGCGCTGGACTCCGGTAGACCCTGCCCAGGCTGCCCTGCGCGACGAGTACCTCGACTTCGTCACCGCCGGGTCGCTCGACCGCGGACACGGCCCGCAGCACGTCACCGCGTCCTGCTTCGTGCTCACGCCCGACCGCACGCGGGTGCTGCTCTGCTTCCACCGCAAGGGACAGTTCTGGGTGCAGCTCGGCGGGCACATCGAGCCCGGCGATGCCACCGTGGCCGCGGCGGCGTATCGCGAGGCGTTCGAGGAGGGCGGCATCGCTTCGCTCGCGCCCGCCGACGCTCTGCCGACCGACGTCGACCGGCACGGCCTCGGTGACGGATTCGGTGCCTGCGCCGTGCACTGGGACGTGGGCTACGTCGCCTTCGCCCCGTCGTCGGCCGTGCCCGTCGTCAGCGACGAGAGCGAGGAGGTGGCGTGGTGGCCGGTCGACGCCCTGCCGCAGAACGTGCCGCCGGGATTCGCCCGCCGCCTGGCCGGTGTGCTCCGCTCACTGGATCGCGCGACCAGCTAGCGGGCGTCCTTGTCGAGGTTGAACAGCTCGCCGACGAACGCGAGGCGCTGCTGGCCCTTGTCTCGCGCGGGGTTGAGGTAGAAAAGATCGAGCACCGTGATGCCGAACCGCGCCGCGATCTCTTCCAGCACGTCGCCGGCGACCACCTCGTAGGTGGCGAGGCCGTCGTCGTTGTACGCGACAGGGCCGGCCGCACCGCCCGTTTCACCACCGTCGACCACGGTGAGGTCGGGGCGTAGGTCGGGCATGGTCCAAGCCAGTTCGGCCGTCGCGACCACGGGGTAGAAGCAGCCGGTGCGGGGAGCGAGTGCGTCGTTCAGGGTGAGGACGAGCGTGTCGAGGAAGTCGGGGTTGCCGAGGGTGATCTCGCCGAAGTTTATGTCGCTCGTCACTGCGTGCGCCGGGGTGACGTGATCGAGTACGAGCATCATAAATCCGCCGTCGCAGTAGGCGGCCTCGGTGAACGGTTCGGCCGACAGGTTGGGGATGAGGTCGGTGCCGGGCGGCGAGACGAAGTCGTCGATGTCGAGACGGAACTCCCCGGCGGGGGCTCCCACGACACTCACACGGCCTGTGGTGAGGCCGTCGGCGGAGACGAGCTCGCCCGTCGCCACGACGGTTCCCGCGTCGAGGTCGATGGGACCGGGGGAGGGATTGGACAACCCGTCGCTCACCAGGGCGGCATCGGTCTGTGGGGCGACCACGGTACATCCCGCCAGCAGCACGATGGCGACAACCGGCACCAGCAGGCGTCGTACTCTCATCGGCCGTTCCCCACTTCATTGAGCAAACATCAACGCCGTCCACTCTGCCACAGGTCGACACGGTCGAGGCGTGCGGACGCTCGGCAATCCACGTTGTATCGTGGATGTGCGGCGACCTCAGGGTCGCCTGCGTTTCGTCCGGTGACCCAGGCGGCGCGCGGGGTGGTAGCTCAGCTGGTTAGAGCAGCGGACTCATAATCCGTCGGTCACGGGTTCAAGTCCCGTCCGCCCTACAGGAATCCGTGCTGTCCGAGCGCTCTGCAGCAGGGGTACCCTGCATTGCATGAACGCTTCCCGCCCTCTCCCCAATATCGGGGCGCCTGCTGCGCGAGCACTCGCGGAGGCCGGTGTTCTCGATCTGGACGACGTCGAGAGCCTCGGTCTCGATAGCATCGCGAGCCTTCACGGAGTCGGACCGAAAGCCGTCCGACTGTTGAGAGTCGAGCTCGAGAAGGGGGCCTGAGCCGATCAATCGGAATTCTCGCTGCCCCAATGGGCGAGAGCCACGATCGTCGTTCACAACGCCAGCCCGCGATCGGTCAGCGCGTAAGCCCGCGTGTTGTGCCGCAGCGGCAAACGGGGCAGAACGCCGGCCGCTTCGAGTTCGCGCAAGCGGGTGGCGAGCATGTTCGTACCCATTCCGAGGTCCCGTTGCAGATCGCCGTACCGCTGCGGTCCTTCGAGCAGCCGCTCGACGATGAGGAGGGCCCACCGTGCGCCGACGACGTCGAGGGCTGCGGCCAGGTCGCTCACGCGGTCGGATCGGCCTCCGTCTTCATCCAGAACGGCGAGTAGTGGTAGTCGTCGGTGTCGCCGATCCGACCACCACCGGCGCCGGCGCGCACTACGAGTTCGTCGACCGCCTCTCGACTGCCGAAGTCGAAAGACACCGTGACTTTCGAGGGGGTGTCGGGCCCGCCGACCAGTTCCTCGGTCGCGCCGACGCTCGCGTACATCTCGCGGCTGCCGAGCATGACGTACTGATCGGGCGCGATCGCAAAGCACGACACGTTGTGATCTGACATCTCGGCGTTGAGAGTCCAACCGAGGCCGGTGTAGAAGGCGGTCGCGCGCTCGACGCTCTCGACCGGGCAGGTGAACAACAGGCTCGGCTTCCTCGACGCCCCGCAGCTCAATTTGCCCGGCTACAACGTCGCCGGGTAGATCGCAATGCCTTACCGGCACGGCGTGCCCTCCGTACGTTGGAGCAATGAGCACTCACGGCGAAGCAGCACCCGGAACCCCGGGCGACGGATACCAGGACACCAACGAACGCGACATCGCCGCGAAGCAGAGCGAGTCGGTCGCCTCGAGCGAGGCGTTCGACGATCCGGCCATCGATCCCGACGATGTCAAGGTTCTGCCGGGCACAGGCGGGCCAGACGATGCAGGCGAATTGGATGCGCCTTTCGAATACGATCCGAGCGGCCACGCGGACAAGGCCTGACCGACTACCGAGTTGGCTAACCCTGTCCGCTGACGCTGTTCGCCTTGATCGTCAGCACGACCCGCTGCTGGTCGCGGCCGCCGTACCAGGGGTAGGCCCGGCCCGTGTATTTCTGCGACAGTGCTTCGATGCTCTCCGCGCCGCCGTCTGTCGTCATTGTGACCACTTCGCCCCGAACCTGTATGTACCGGAACGGGTTCTCGGGGTCCTGTACCGCCAGCGCGACGCGCGGGTCGCGCTCGACGTTCCGAGTCTTCACGAACCCGACAACCGTATTTACGATGACGTGTTCGCCGTCGGTATCGACCCAGGTCTCAGTCACCTGTGGCGAGCCATCGGGCATGATGGTGGAGAAAAAGCACGGGCTCGGCTTCCTCAACAGGTCGAGCAGGGCGTCGGGCAGGGTCATCGGGTCTCCTCGGGGTCGGATTGCTTCAACGACTCTAGGTGGCAGAACCGGCCGACCTGATGCTTTGCACAACGAGACTGACGCCGCTATGCGCTCACAACCCCCTATCTGCAATCCCTCCCTTGCCGCCCCCGCGTCAGGACGCGAAACCACCGCCTCGATCACCGCCGAAGCCTCGACGGCGCTGGCGGCGCTGGCGGCGGGAACCGGTCTGTGGGCGCTGGCTCTGGCCGTCACCCTCGCGCTGATCGTGCCGAGCGCCCTCGCGCTGCGGCGTGCGTCGGACGCGCCGCTGTGCGCCGAGCGGGTGTCGGCCTGAAGTCAGCCCTCGGCGCGTCTCTGATGTTTCAGACGAACGCGGGCGACGGCGGCGAACCACGCCCCATCGAACCCGTGCGCCGGCACCGATCAGCCGGCGACATCAGCGCGACCGAGTTTGCGTGCGCGGAGGTCTTCGCGGGCGATGCTCACGATCAGCGCGACCGCGCCGATGATCAAGACGTATTCGACGATGATGCCGCCGATGCCCGGGTCGGGCTGTTCGGCGAACTTGTCGGGCGAGGCAGCCGCGATGTAACGGAAGAAGTCGCCAAGAGCGTGGAGGACGATCGGCGCCCACAGAGTGCCCGTCACCCGCCTCACCGCATAGAGGATGGCGCCGTCCATCGACAGGAAGACGACTTGAAAGACGATTGCCGCGGGCTCGAGGCCGGCGATCGCTGCGCCGAAAACATGCCCAAGGCCGAAAAGCAGAGAGGAGACCAGCATGGTCACGAACTCGCCGTGGCGGGCGCGGAGAGCAGTGACCAGGATGCCGCGGAAGAAGAACTCCTCGCCGAACCCGACCAAGAGCGTGCCCACCAGAACGATGAGGATGAGTCCCAGGGTGCGATCCGCCCAAGGCACGTCGACCGCGAGCAGCAGGATCTGTACGACGAGGGCGGCCGGAATCACAACCAGCCATAGGCGCTGGGGTTTCTGCCGGTAGGTCGGGGTCTCTCGCCAGATGTCAGACCACCACCCCGAACTGTAGGCGAACCAGAGGCCGGCGGCGATGATGATCGGCAGCGGGATCAGATGGGTGAGTGCGAAATCGGCCGTCTCAGTTTCGGGAGCAAACCAGACCTCCAACAGAGTGGAGAAGCCCGCCGCCATCAGAATGTAGATCGCCGCGCACGCGACGCCGATCCAGACGGTGCGAGGCATCCGGTCGATCTTCGTCACGACACCGTTCACCGAGACAGTCCTTCGGCTCCGTTGCCGACCCGACCTCGCACGAGGAAGACAGCGAGCACGGCGGCCGCGATGTAGACGAAGTTGAAGAGCCCGGCGAAGGCGATGAGCGCGGCCGATCCCGCGGTATCACCGTGTGCGTCGAGACCTCCGGTGGCGAGCATCGTGGTCGGGTCGGTCGCGGCGTGCAGCAGCATCGGCCAGACGATGTTGCCGGTGACCCGGAGTACGAGATACATCATCGCCCCGAAGCCGAACGCGTAGACCACCGTGATCGCGACGGTCAGCGGCGGCTGGCCGGTCAACACGTTCACCGAGTGCAACAGAGCGAACAACATCGATGAAAGCAGCACCACCGCTCGTTCGCCGAAACCGCCGCGGCGAAGTAGGTTGACGGCGAGACCTCGGGTCAGCAACTCTTCGGCGAAACCGATGAACACCCCGGTCACCAGGGTGACGAGCACCACGCTGACGGAGTAGGACGTCCATTCGGTGCCTACGACACGCAAGACAATCGGGATCACCACGAGAGGGACTGCGATCCACATCCACCAGTTGCCGCCGACCGGCTGCGGGCCGAAGATCTCGCGAAGCCATCGCACCGACCAGACGAACGCGAGCAGCGCGAGTCCACCGAGCAAGATAGGCAGTGCGAGGGCGAAGAACACGCTCTCTGCGGTGCCGAAGAGGTCGTCGCTGTCGATGAAGCGGCCGCCTGCCAGCCCGGAGACGAGCCCGAATCCCTGGTAGACCAGCGCGTATGCGGCAACGAGCAGCAGCGCCCGCCACCAGCCGCCGTGGTCCCAGAACGATTTCCAACCGGACGTACGACCGTGATCGACCACGCGGCTTCTCCATCCCAGAGTTTCGATGTCTGTGATGAGAAAAATACACGAGAGAGGCGGGCAGGGAAATAGCGGGTTATGCTGCTCGCCGCACGGCTCGTGACGGCGGCGGTCGTCACTCAATCGGTCGGAAGTCAGGGCGCCCCGTCTGCGACAGGGCGCCCTTCGTTGTTCGAGCTGCGGGCTAGATCGTGGCGGCGTCGATGACGAAGCGGTAGCGCACGTCCGACGTCAGCACACGCTCGTAGGCCTCGTTGATGTAGTCGGCGTTGATGAGCTCGGTCTCGGGAACGATGCCGTGCTCGGCGCAAAAGTCGAGCATCTCCTGGGTCTCGGCGATGCTGCCGATACCGGATGCCGCGTAGGAGCGGCGGTTGCCCATCAGGGCGAAGACGGAGATCGGCAACGGCTCGGCGGGAGCCCCGACGTTGACCATCGTGCCGTCGAGACGTAGCAGCGACAGGTACTGCTGCAGGTCGACGGTCGCGCTGACGGTGTTGATGATCAGGTCGAACTCGTTGGCGAGCTTCTCAAAGGTCGATGCGTCGCCTGTCGCGTAGTAGCGGTCGGCGCCGAAACGGGTTCCGTCGGCCTGCTTACTCAGAGTCTGCGAGAGCACGGTGACCTCGGCGCCCATTGCGTGGGCGATCTTGACGGCCATGTGGCCGAGCCCGCCCATGCCGACGACGGCGACCTTCTTGCCGGGGCCGGCGTTCCAGTGCGCGAGCGGCGAGTAGGTGGTGATGCCGGCGCAGAGCAGCGGGGCGGCCGCCTCGTAGGGGATCGACTCGGGAACCTTCAGCACGAAGTCTTCAACGACGACGACGTGGGTGGAGTATCCGCCCTGGGTGACGGTGCCGTCGCGGTCAACGCTGGTGTAGGTCTGGGTGTTGCCCTTGAGGCAGTAGTTCTCCATGCCGGCGAGGCAGTTCACGCACTCGCGGCACGAGTTGACCATGCAGCCGACACCGACGCGATCGCCGACGCTGTGGAGTGACACGTCGGAGCCGATCTCGGTGACGACGCCGACGATCTCGTGCCCAACAACCTGCGGGTACGCGATGGGACCCCACTCGCCGCGCACGGTGTGAATGTCGGAGTGGCAGACGCCGGCGTAGGCGATCTCGATCAGTACGTCTTTCGCGCCTACTGCGCGTCGTTCGATCGTGGTCGGAACAAGGGGGTCGGTGGGGGAGGTTGCGGCATACGCACGTGCGGTAGTCATGGTTCTATACCACCGCTATTTCGCCCGATGTGGCAGTGCGGCTCTATGGGGGCACCGGCAATGACTCTCTCATCGCCGGCAACGCGCCTACAGTCGGGTGTATGGACAACAGGACCGAGATGCGCGAGTTCCTCGCTTCGCGCCGAGCGAAGATCCGCCCGGAAGACGTCGGTCTGCCGGCGGGAGGCAGCCGTCGCGTTCCCGGTCTGCGCCGTGAGGAACTCGCGGCCCTCGCCGGGGTGAGCGTCAGCTGGTACACCCGGCTCGAGCGCGGCGACGCGGTCGGGGCATCCGATGCCGTCTTGGACGCGATCGCCCGCACGCTGCGACTCGACGACGTCGAGCGAAAACATCTGTCCCACCTCACCCGGGGTGCGAGCGGCTCCGCTAAGTCCGGTCGCCGACGCACACCGTCCGGTGCGATCCGCGGCACCCTGCAACTGGTCCTCGACCAGATGACAGACATGCCTGCCGTCATCCAGAACGACCGTACCGACATCCTCGCCGTGAACGCGCTGGGCAGGGCCCTGTACTCGGGTCTGATCGCCGGCTCCGAGGGACCGTGGAACCATGCGCGTTACATCCACCTCGACTCGGGATCGCGGAAGTTCTACTCGGATTGGGAGCAGATAGCCGACTTCAGCGTCGCGATGCTCCATGCCGCCGCCGCTCGAAACTCCTACGACCGTGAGCTGACAAACCTCATCGGCGAGCTCGCTACGCGGTCCGACGATTTCCGCGTGCGCTGGGCCGCGCACGACGTGCACGAGCACCAGTCGGGCGTGAAGAAGGTGCATCACGACGTCGTCGGCGACATGGACCTGATCTACCAGACGCTCGTGCTGCCCGGCGAACCAGGGCTCACCATGTACCTCTACACCGCCGAGCCCGGAAGCTCGTCGGCCGACGCCCTGCGCCTCCTCTCGGCCTGGGCCGCGCCCATGGTCACGGGCGAAACTACCAGGCCCGGCAGCGCTTCGACGCCGGCAGCCCCGGTCTAGTTTGTCCCGCGATCCCGAACGCTCGTGCTCACCGACCCAGCGACGCCGAGGCCGTGGCGGTGTCGACGTTCGTCGCGATGTTCGTCAGCGCGAAGCTGACGGCGGCGTGCTGCCACTCGGCGCTGAGGCTCGAGGTTGCGTCTGCGACGATCGTGACCGTGAAGCCGTGGTCGGCGGCATCGCGGATCGTGTGCTCGACGGCCATGTTCGTCCACGCGCCCACGACGATCAGATCGGTGACACCGAGGTTGCGCAGCATCGTGTCGATCTCGGTGCCGTTGAAGACGCTCATGCGGGTGCGGTCGAGAACGACGTCGCCGGCCTTCGGGGCGAGCTCGTCGACGATGGCGGCGCCCCAGCTGCCGACCTTGAACGTGTCGGGGGCGAGCATCTGGAAGATGGGGGCGTTGTCGCCGCCGAGCCCGGGAACCGGGTAGACGACGATGCGGCTGTAGAACACGGGGGTTGAGCTGGCGCGCGCCGCGTCGAGCAGGGTGCCGACGTTGCCGACCACGTTCTGCGAGGTGGCGTGCGCGGCTGCGCCGAAATCGGCATAGGCACCGTCTGCGTGAACCGTGTCGTTCTGCATGTCGATGACGAGTACGGCGGTTGTGGGGGCGGTTGTCATGAGGGCTCTCTTTTCGACGTGGCTATTGCGGGATTCATCGAAGAGAACTAAGTTTCTGGGAAGTATATTCCCAAGAATCGAAAGTCGAGGAGTCGATGGTGCTTTTCACCGATCTGTTCACCGAAATCGTACGCGTGGAGATCGAGCTCTGGAACGGGCTCGACGTCCACCTGCTCGAGGCCGCCGGCCTCTCCCTTCCGCAGTTCCAAGCGCTCGATGCAATACGCGCCAACGTGGGCGCCGCGCGGGTTCAAGACATATCCCAGCGCATGGCGATCACCGTCGGTGCCACCAGCAAGGTCGTCGACCGGCTGGAACGCGACGGCCTCGCCGTGCGCTCCGCGCACCCGACCGACCGCCGCTCGTCGATCGTCGCGCTGACCGACCGGGGCGCATCCGCCCTGAAAATTGCGGATGACGCGGCCGAGCGTCATCTCCGTGGGGAGTTGGGCGGCGTGCTGTCCGACGACGACGCGGGGCGCCTTCTGCTCGATCTGACCGCACTCAGAGCACACTCGCGCGCCGAGGTGGCGAAGTGACCCCAACGATGCGGGCCGTCGTCGTCGACCAGCCCGGCGGGCCGGAGGTTCTACGGGTCACGGACGTGCCCGTGCCCGCGCCCGCGCCGGGATGGATCCTTATCAAGGTCGAGGCCTTCGGGCTGAACCGGTCCGAACTGCACTTTCGCTCCGGTGTCGCGTCGACCGGCAGCTTCCCCCGCATCCCCGGCATCGAGGCCGTCGGCACGGTGGCCGTGGCGCCCGGCGGCGAATTCGCCGTCGGCACGAAGATCGCCGCGATGATGGGCGGAATGGGCCGCGAGTTCGACGGCGGTTATGCCGAATACGTGTCGGTGCCCGCCGCAATCGCGCTGCCGTTCACGAGCGGGCTCGGCTGGGATCTGCTCGGGGGAGTACCCGAGATGCTGCAGACCGCCGCCGGCTCGCTCCGTGTCGGACTCGAAGCCGTCGACGGCCAGAGCCTGCTCATCCGCGGCGGCACGTCCTCCATCGGGCTCGCCCTCGCGACACTCGGTTCGATGCGCGGGATGACCGTAATCTCCACGACCCGCAACCCCGCAAGAGCGGCATTGCTCGAGTCCGCGGGCGCCACGCACGTCATCATCGATACTGGTGAGATCGCCGCCGAGGTACGCGAACTGGTGCCCGCCGGTGTCGACGGCGCCGTCGAACTCGTCGGCGTCAACGTCATGCGCGACACGCTGCAATCCGTACGCACCGGCGGCACAGTCTGCTTCACCGGCATGCTCTCCGACCAGTGGACGATCAGCGAGTTCTACCCGATGGACTGGCTGCCGAACGGCGTGCGCCTCACCGCCTACTCCGGCAAGGCCAGCGACCTCAACCAAGCCGAACTGCAGGGCTTCCTCGACGCGGTGGCTGCCGGCCGCGCGCGCGTGCCGATCGGTCGCACCTTCACGCTCGACGAGATCGTACAAGCGCACACTCTGATGGAGAGCGGCAACGCGGATGGCAAGATCGTGGTGCTTCCGCGCTGACGTAGCGTGGGTCAGCAGCAGTCGCAGGCCTCGACCTCGCGCTCGCCCGTCAGGGCGGAGACCGGCACCGCGCACGCCTCGCCTCTCCAGGCCTCGAGACCTTCGCGCACGGCGAAGCCCGCGATCACCAGCGCCGCGACCGAGTCCGCCCACGCCCAGCCCAGCAGCGAGTTGAGCAGCAGACCGACGAGCAACGCCGCCGAGAGATAGCTGCAGATTAGCGTCTGCTTGGAGTCTGCGATCGCCGAGGCCGATCCGAGCTCTGTGCCGGTGCGGCGTTCGAACCAGCTGAGGAACGGCATCACCGCGAGGCTCACTGCCGCGAGCGCGATGCCGACGGGGCTGTGTTCGGCGCCTCGCGGGCCGAACAGCGAAATTGCGACGTCAATGACGACGTAGGCGGCGAGGCCGAAGAATGAGAACGCGATGACGCGAAGCGCGACCTTCTCGCGCTTCTCCGGATCGGGCGCCGCGAACTGCCAGGCGACCGCCGCGGCCGAGAGCACCTCGACGACGGAATCGAGGCCGAACCCGATCAGGGCGGCAGACGAGGCTACTGAGCCCGCCGCGAGGGCGATCACCGCCTCGACGAGGTTGTAGACGATCGTGATCGTGACGATGATGCGGATGCGGCGTTGCAGGATGTGCTTTCGAGGGGCGTCGAGTGGGTGCGGTCGCGCGCCGGTGGCGGCGATCACGCTCCGTCTCCGCAGCAGAACGGTACATCGCAGTTCTCGTCGGTGCACGCATCACCGTCGTCGACGGCGAGTACTACATCGACGAGGGAGTGGAGAGCGCGGGTGAGGTGGGGGTCGGCGATCTCGTAGCGTGTCTGTCTTCCCTCGGGCAGAGCGGCGACGATGCCGCACCCGCGCAAGCAGCTGAGGTGGTTCGAGACATTGGTGCGGGTGAGGCCGAGATCGCGGGCGAGCTCAGCGGGGTAACCGGGGGAGTCGAGCAGGCTCATCAGGATGCGCGATCGATTGGGATCGGCCATGGCCCGGCCCAGTCGGTTCATCACGTTGAGTCGGCTCGCAATGGTCAGCATGCACTGACTATATAGCGGATGCTGACCGCTGGGATCGGCAGCGGCCCCGCTCGTCGAGCCGGGCCGTATGCCGTCGGAAGTGCTACTCGACGATGCCGAATCCACCGGTCCAGCTGATCTTCTCGCCGGCCGCGAGTGTGAGCTGCAGGAAGCCGAGAGCCTCGAGCTCGTGGGCGCGAGCGAGCGAGCCGGCGTCGATCGCCTGCACTCCGCCCGCGGTGATGAGCTCTACGACGGCCTGCTTGGCGGCCTCGTCGTCGCCCGCGATGAGCACGGTGGTGGCGAGCTCGCCGACCTGCTTCGTGGCGAGGGTCGCGGCGAATGTCGTGTTGAAGCCCTTGAGCACTTTCGACGAGGGGAGCGAGGCTGCGAGCTCGGCGGTGGCGGAGCTTCCGTCGGCGACGACGAGCGAGTCGAAGGTCGAGAAGTCGAGCGGGTTGGTGGTCTCGACGACGATCTTCCCGGCCAGCTGGTCGGCGTACTTCGCCGCGATGTCGGCAAGCGCCGTGTACGGCACTGCGAGCACGACGATCTCGCCGGCGATTGTGCCGACGGCATCGGTGGAGATGTGGTCGACGGATGCTCCGCCAGCAGCGAGAACGCCCGCGATCGCGCTGCCCATGTTGCCGGTTCCGAAGATGGTGACGTTGGTCATGATGATGCTCCCTGTCTGAGGCCTGGCGGCCGGATTTCTGTCTAGGAGCACCGTACGCCTATTTGGTTGTAGCTACAACCAGTTCTCTGACAGCGAAATGGACCCACTCTCGGCGGAGCGCGATCGGAGAAGCCGCGGGCTAACGATGTTCGTACACTGGGCGCATGACCGATGCGAAGTACACCGACACGTTCAGTCCCGAGGAGCGAAAGGCGATGCGCGCCCGAGCGAAGGAGCTCAAGGCGGCCGAGGACAGAGAGAGCGACGCAGCGGCGAACGAGCAGGCGATCGCCGCACTCCCCGATGACGAACGCTAGCTGGCCGAGCGTATTCGCGGCATGGTCGTGTCATCCGCCCCGCACCTCGACCCGAAGACCTACTACGGCTTCCCGGCGTGGGCGCGTGACGGCAAAGTCGTCTGCTTCTTCAAGCCGAAGTCGAAGTTCAAGGTGCGCTACTCGACGTTCGAGTTCGACACGGCGGCGTCGCTGGACGACGGGGCCGTCTGGGCGACCGCATTCGCCGTGCACAACGAGCTGAACGAGGCCGACCTCGCCATGCTCGCCGCCCTCGTGACGAATGCTGCCGGCCGACCGTAGCGCGGGCAGCGGGCATGATGGGCTGATGGGCTGATGGGTTCATCGAGCACGACCATGCGCGCCGTACGCAACACGACTCACGGCGGTCCGCGCCAGCTCGAGGTGCTCGACGTGCCGAGGCCGAGCCGCGTCGCGGGCGACGTGCTCGTCGAGGTGCACGCCGCCGGAGTCGCCTATCCCGACGTGCTGCAGTCGCGTGGCGAGTACCAGTACAGAATCCCGCTGCCCTTCACGATCGGCTGCGAGTTTGCGGGTCTCGTCGTCGAGGCCGACCCGGACTCCCGGTTCGCACCCGGCGACCGGGTGCTCGGGGTCGCCGGATCGGGAGCGTTCGCCGAGTACGTGGTCACGCCGGAGGACCGGCTGCTGCCGCTGCCCGACGAGATCGACTTCGTTCAGGCCGCCGCCATGCCGATCAACGTGCTGAGCGCCGAGTTCGCGCTGGGGGAGCGCGGCGACCTGCGGGCGGGCGAGACCGTGCTGATCCACGGCGCGGCCGGTGGCCTCGGCCTCGCGCTCACCCAGCAGGCCAAGCTCCGTGGGGCCCGGGTGATCGCGGTCGTTTCGACGCCGGAAAAGGGACGCTTGGCCGCGGATGCCGGCGCCGACCACGTCGTCGCTCCGTTCGGGTTTCTCTCCGCGGTGCGCGAGATCACCGACGGGCGGGGCGTGGACATGGTGCTCGACCCGGTCGGCGGTGAACGGTTCACCGACTCGTTGCGCGCCCTCACGACCCGCGGCCGGCTGCTCGTTCTCGGCTTCACCGGCGGCAGTATCCCCACCGTCAAGGTGAACCGGCTGCTGCTCACCAACACCACCATCGTCGGCGTGGCCTGGGAAGGCCTGATGCCGGTCTCCTCGGTCTCCCTGCCGGATCAGTGGGCCCGGCTCTCCGGCGATGTCGCGAGGGGAGCGCTGGCGCCGGTGATCAGCGCGGTCATCTCCCTCGCGGATGCGCCCGAAGCCATCGCAGCCCTCGACGAACGGCGGGCGGCGGGCAAGACCGTCATCGCCATCCGCAGCTAGGCGACCTGTTCGCCGCCGCGCGCGCCAGAATGCCGGCGATGACCTCGGTCTTGGCGTCGGAGTACGCGTTCATGTCGTCGAATCCTTGAGCGATCAGCCCTCGCTTGGTCTGCGCGTACAGGGCACGGTCGCCGGCGTCGTCGCGCAGTCGGTCGCGCAGCAGCAGGTAGTTGTCAACGGCCTGCGCGCCGGACTGGTAGATGTGTACGTGCACGTCGCGGGCGGGAGTGCGCACCAGGCGGTGCCCGGGTTCGCGCACGCGCAGGGTGTAGCCCGCGGCGAGGAGGGCGTCGAGATAGTCCTCCTCGGCCGTGATGTCGTCGACCGTCACGACGATGTCGATGATCGGCTTCGCGGCGAGGCCGGGCACTGACGTCGATCCGATGTGTTCGACGTCGACGGCGGCGGTGCCCAGGGCGGCGCTCAGCCGATCCCGGTGGTCGGCAAAGATCCGGGGCCATACTGGGTCGTAGTCGACGACCTCGAGCTGGCGCACCTCAGTACCGCCGATCAGGTCGATCTCTTCGACGTCGGCGCGCCGCGGCATCCGTTTCTCGGTCATCGATCCAGCTCCCTCGCGTCGATGGCGTCGTCGAACCGCTCGCGGGCGCGCTCGACCTCGGCGAGGTTCATGGTCGTCCAGCGCAGCAGCGAATCGATGAGTTCGTTGAGCGTGTTGCCGGTCGGGGCCACCCGGTACTCGACGGCGAGCGGACGGGTGTCGATCACGACACGTTCGACCATGCCGTTGCGTTCGAGCCGGCGCAGCGTGGCGGTGAGTGATTTCTGCCCGACCGCGGGGATCTCGCGGCGCAGTTCGTTGAAGCGCATGGGACGCCCGCAGAGGGAGTCGAGAACGCGGAGCGACCACTTGTCGAGCACCTGGTCGAGCAGTTCGCGGTGTGGGGCGTCGACCTCGAGCAGGGCGGCGTCGGGATGCCGGGTTTCTTCCATGACACCTAGTCTCGTTGAAGTTCCCTTCGTGCACTAGGTAGACATGGGATACCTGATCAACGAACAAAGGAATCGAATGACAGTTCAACTCTTCTCACCCGTAGGAATGTTCCAGCCCGTGCCCTACGAGCACGTCTCCGTCGCGACGGGCAGCCGCCACGTGCACGTCGCCGGCCAGATCGCGCGTGACGCGGAGGGCAACCACATCGCGGTGGGCGACCTCACCGGCCAGGTGGCCCAGGCTCTGCGCAACACCGCCCGCGGACTCGCCGGCGCGGGTGCCTCGTTCGCCGACATCGTGCGCCTGCGCTTCTTCGTGACGCAGTGGACGCCCGAGAAGATGGCCGACTTCATGGCTGGCGTCGAACTGGTGGCCGACGAGCTCGGCCTGCCGCAGCCGCTGCCGCCATCGTCGCTCATCGGCGTCGACATCCTGTTCGAGGAGGACGTGCTCGTCGAGGTCGAGGCCTACGCGGTGCTCGACTAGGAGGCGCCGTGCTCGTCGTGCGGGCGCACTACGAGCACGGCGCAGTGCGCGTGCCGGGTGCACTGCTCGCTGACGGACCCGAGCCGGAGGTGCGGAAACCCGCCGCGCCCCCGCCGCCCGACGACGAGCATCAGCGCCCCCGCCGACGCGCCGATCAGCACCGCCGACGGTTGGCCGTACTTCGCCCCGAACTCGACCCGCACCGCCGGATGTGCCGCAGCAAGCGCCCCCGCGTCACGTTCGAGCAGCCGCGCGACCTTCTGCGAGGCCTCGCCGAACGGCGCCACGGTTCCGTCGGAGAAGAGCGTGCCGCGGGGCGCTGTGTCGACCGTCCAGGCGCGCATCACGAGCAGTGGCGAGCCCAACCGCTCGGCGAGCGCCAACGCGTACGAGTAGGCGCCCATCGCGTCGGCGGACCCGTCGTGTCCGACGACGATCGTGTCGGCCAGTGCGGCCGGTTGGTCCGTCGAAGATTCCATGGTCACAGAGTGCACCGCAATTGCCTCGGGGTGAAGGGGGTCACGGCACAAAGCGACACACACTCGTTAAGTGAATGAAACAATCTCTCGCTAATGTGGCGCCATGGGGGCAATCATCAGGCGCGCGGAACTGTCAGACGCGGTATCTCTCGGGGTGCTGCACTCGACCTGCTGGGCGGAGCTCTACTCCGCCACGCTCAAGCCGGAGGTGCTCGACCAGCTCGACTCGGGCACGATGACGCTGCTCTGGCGCAAGTTCGTCAAGCGCGGAGCCGCCTACAAGCAGTGGGTCGCGGTGCTCGACGGCGAGATCGTCGGGTTCGTCGGAAACGGCCCGGGGCGTGAGGAGGGCCACGAGTCATCCACCGAACTGTATTTTCTCTACGTCGCCGAACAGCATCGCCGGCAGGGCATCGGTGGTGAGCTGCTCGCCGCGGCCGACGCCGACTACCTGTGGATCTGGGAGGGCCTCAAGAGAACCCGCAAGTACTACGAAAAGCGCCGCTACAAGCCCGACATCGTGCGCGCCACGCGTGGCATAGCGACCCGCAGCCGGGCGAGCAAGATGTTCGGGGCGTACCACACCGAGTTTAAGCTGATGCGGCCGGTGGTCGAGAAACAGCCCGAGACGACGGATGCCGCGGAGCCCGTCGCTGAATCGGCCACCTAGGCGGTCTTGCGCCGACCGGGTGCCCCGGTCCTACAATCGCGCATGAAAAACCTACGATTCAGCGTCGACATCGACGCGCCCGTCGACCGCGTCTGGCGCGTCATGCTCGACCTCGAGACCTACCGGCAGTGGTCGGGCGCCTTCAACCCCGGGTCGACCTACGAGGGCGGGTGGGGGAAGGGCGACGAGATCCGGTTCCTCGGCCCGAACGACGACGGCACGTCCAGCGGCCTGTTCGGTGTGATCGAGGAGAACCGCCCACACGAGGTCGTGCGCATCCGCTACCTCGGCGACATCGAGAGCGACGTCGAGAACCAGTCCGGGCCCGCCGTCGGCCTGCACGAGACCTATTCGTTCAGCGAGACCGGGGGAGTGACCACGGTCGTGGTCGACCTCGAAGTGCCCGACGACTGGGCGGAGATGATGGGCGGCATGTGGTCGGAGGCGGTACTAGAGATCAAGAGGCTGGCCGAATCCGAGTAGCCGCCCCACCGTCGGAATGACCGGGGTGGCGCTAGCGTTGTGCCGGGTGGTGTGACGAGAACACCACCGAGGAGAAACCACGATGCCGATCATCACCTGGCTGTTCGACGCCCAGCTGGTCATCGGCGACCAGACCGTTCTCTGGCGCGAGATCGTCGGCAACGTGTTCGGGCTGCTCAGCGCCCTCGGCGGCATGCGGCGCAAGGTGTGGGCGTGGCCGATCGGCATCGTCGGCAACGCCCTGCTGTTCACCGTCTTCCTCGGCGCTGTCTTTGACACCCCGCACCCCGTGAACCTGCTCGGGCAGGCCGCCCGCCAGGTGATGTTCATCGTCGTCTCGATCTACGGCTGGTACCGCTGGAAGCACGCGGCAGACGCCGGAAGGGCCGCCGTCGAGCCCCGTTGGGCCGGTGCGCGCACGCGCGTGTTGCTCGTCGTCGCCCTCGTCGCAGGCACCGCCATTCTCACTCCCGTCTTCACCGCCCTCGGATCGTTCGAACCGGTCTGGGCCGACGCCTGGATCTTTGTGGGATCGCTGCTCGCGACCTACGGCATGGCGAAGGGCTGGGTGGAGTTCTGGCTCATCTGGGTCGCCGTCGATATCGTCGGTGTGCCGCTGCTGGTCAGCGCCGGCTACTACGCCTCCGGCCTCATGTACGTCTTCTACGGCGTGTTCACGCTCGCCGGATTTTTCGTCTGGGCGCGCGCCCGCGGGCGAGCGACCGTACCCCCAGTTCGGGTGACGGTTGTCGAGGGTCTCGGTACTGCTGAAACGGCCTCCGGGGGCAAAAACCAGTAGTTTTCCGGGGTATTTCTGCAAAACTTCGGTATTTTGGACCCAAGAACGAATAGGGTTCATCTTGTGCGGCCCGCGAGGACTCGCTACCGGATAGGTAATCTTTCAATCCGAAAAGTCCATGTCTACGTATCAACCTCGTAGCTTCCGTGTCCGATCTCCCTGATCCGACGCACCACGTCCGGTCCTAGTCGGGCGAAACAGAGCGCTGCCGCCTCGAACCCGAACCCCGGAGTACATCATTTCTGTCACCACCCGAGCCCGCGCATTTGCGCGGCCGCTGATCGCCCTGCTCGCCCTGTCGGTTCTCGCCGGCGCGGGCGTCGCAAACGCCCCGACCGCGCAAGCGGCCACCACGACGAAGACCCTCGCCGTCACCGCGGTCGTCGCCATCCCCGCCGACATGACCACGGCCGACAACACCTGGACCACCGCCATGATCACTAGCCTGCTCAAGGCCGCGAACACGCGGTGGTCGACCGAGAGCTCGGGCGCCGTCAGGATCGGCGTGCCGACCACGGTCGCCGTCGTGCAGACCGCCGCTCTCTCCACCGATTCCGCGAAGAGCTTCCTCGCGACCGTCGCCGCAGAGCAGAAGTTCGCGGCGGGTCCGTGGAAGGGCCTCGTGGTCTTCTCGCCCGCGAAGAGCGTCGAGTCGCTCGCCGGAGACGATGTCGGCGGCGCCACCTACGGCAACGGCACCAAGAACGGCGGAACGATGGTGATCAGCGCGCGTCCCAAGACCGACGCGCAGCTGCAGATCACCGTCGGTCACGAGTTCGGCCACTTCTTCGCGATCGCCCACGCCAACCGGCTCGGTTGCGCCGACGGCAGCGTCGACTCGCTGCCGGACGCCGCGGGCACCGGCTGGGCGAACGCCACGTGCGAGTCGATCGAGTACGACGACACCAACGACATCATGTCGAACGGCTATTCCGCCGGTGCGCTCAACTCGGTGCTCGCGACATCCGCCGGCTTCGTCAAGAGCACGGACGTTCTGGATGTCACGGCCACCGCCACGACCACCGACTACACGCTCCTCCCGTGGGCCGACAAGACCGCCTCGACCACCAAGGCCATCCGCATCGCCGACCCGGCGACGGGCATCCCCTTCTACGTCGAACTGCGCCAGCCCGTCGGCCTCGACGCGAAAGACGCCACCGGCGTGCGCGCCGGCGTGAAGATCCTGAAGAAGAACAGCGCCGGATCGGGCTCGGTCGTCCTCGACCCCACGCCGACCACGAAGACCTTCAACACCGACGGCAAGCAGACCTGGGACCAGGGCAGCGTGTTCGTCAACGCCTCGAAGACCATCGCCGTCACCGTTACGAGCGTCAGCGCCGCGTCGGCCACCGTCTCGGTGACCAAGGTCACCCCCGCGACCGCCGCCGCGTTCCAGAAGTCGACCGAGGCGCCGCAGGTCGTCGCCACAGTGTCCACCGGCAACTCGTACTACGGCACCGCCGGAACGCTCACGCTCTCTGCTAAGACCGCGGCGGGCGTCGGCATCGCCGGAACCGTCGCGATCACCGAGGGTACGACCGCCAAGGGCACCGCGACCATCGCGGCCGACGGCACCGGCACGTTCACCCTGCCGAAGACCACGACCGCCGGAACGCACAACTACACGCTCGTGCACTCCGATTCCGGTGTGCGCTCGAGCGACGTGAGCTACGAGGTCGCCAAGGCCGCGAGCACCGTCGTCGCGACGGCCGGTGCGACAGCGATCGCCGTCAAGGTCGTCATCCCGACGAACACCGCGCTGCTCGGCACCCTCGCCGTCACCCGCGACGGAACCGACGTCGGAACGGTCGCCCTGACCAAGGCCAACGGCGGAACCGGCTCGTTCGAAACCGGCACGCTCGCCCCGGGCGCGCACAACTTCACGTTCACCTACCCGGGCGCCGCGAGCACCGAGCCGGCCGCAACGACCGTCACGGTCACCGTCGTCGACCCGTCGGGCGTCGCGTCCGTCACCGGCACCTCGAGCGGTGCCACGGACTACTACACCTCGCAGGCCACGATCGGCATCACCGCGAAGACCGCGGGCGGCACCGCCGTGCCCGGCACCGTCACGATCAGCGAGGGTTCCACCGTGATCGGTACGGTCGCCGTCCCCGCCTCGGGCGTCGCCAGCTTCGTGCTGCCGAAGACCGTGTCGGCGGGCGACCACACCTACCGGTTGGTGCACTCCGACACCGCCGTGCAGCCGGGCACCGTCGTGCAGACCGTGAACAAGGCTGCGACGGCTACCGCCGCCGTGGCATCCGCCACCAGCCTCGCCGCGGGCGACGCGGGCGCCACCGTCTCGGTGAGCGCCTCGATCCCCGGCGCAGCAGGACTCGTCGGAACCGTCACGGTGACCGACAACGGACAGGCGATGACCGCGGTGAAACTCACCTCGGCGACCAAGGGCGTGGGCACGTACGCGGTCGGCGCACTGACCCCCGGCACACACACGCTCGTCTTCACCTACACCGGCGGCGGAAGCACGCTGCCGTCGAGCACGCAGGTGGTCATCACCGCTGGCTGATCCTGTGCGCCGGTACCGCCCCGCCGCGGTACCGGCGCATTCACGGTTATCTACTTCTTTTGGCGTAGCCGGATATCCACTTTAGGGACGATGCTTTCCCCCGATGCACGGGCGAGGCTGTAGGTATGAACATCGTCGACGTAGCGCCCGTTGCCACCGCCATCACGATCTCGCCCGACGCGGTCGAGCTGCCGCCGACGACGAGTGTGAGTGTGACCTGGTGACGGTCGGCTCCGACACCGGCGTCATCGACCGCATCGAGCCATCGGGTTCGGGGCGACGACGAAACCGGGTCCTCGTCATCGACGAGGAGGTGCCGCTCACCGACCTCCTCACGCTCTCACTCACCTTCGAGGGCTGGGAGGTCGAGACCCTCGCGAACGGCAACGACGCGGTCGACGTGGCGCGCAGGTTCCGCCCCGACGCCATCCTGCTCGACATGATGCTGCCCGATGTGAACGGCGTCGCCGTCGTCACGCGGTTGCGGGAGAGCGGCATCGACACCCCCGTGATATTCCTCACCGGACGCACCTCGCTCGCAGACCGGCTCGCCGCGTTCGGCGCGGGCGGCGACGACTACATGACGAAGCCGTTCGGGCTCGAAGAGGTGAGCACGCGCCTGAGCGCGGTGTTCCGCCGCAGCGGCCTCACCGACTCGAGCATCCGGTTCGCCGACCTCGTGATCGACGGGGCGAGCGGGCAGGTCTGGCGTTCGGGCGAACCCGTATTGCTGACGGCCCTCGAGGTCGAACTGCTCAAGGTGCTCGTGAAGCACGCGGGCGAGCCGGTCGACGGCACCGGCATCGTGCGAGCACTCGGACTCTCGGGCCACACCGTGGTCGACTCCGCGGCGACGCGCGCGCTCGCGAGTGTGAGAGCCAAGATCAATGCGGATGCCGCCCCGCTCGTGCATTTCTCGAACGGGGCGGTGTGGATCGCATCACCGCTAGCCGACGACTGACGCAAAAGCCACCCCGAACGGCAGAATCTCACGGCTGGTAAACCGGTTAGATGACAAAGGACATCTACACTCCGCAGAATCCGATCGACCTCTATCCGGGCCCGCCCTTCAAAAAGCAGCAGCAGCCGAACCCCGGCACCGCTCCGGCGATGGACCCGAAGCCCGACCATGGCGAAGAGAGCTACGTCGGCCACGGCCGCCTCGCAGGCCGCAAGGCCCTCGTCACCGGTGCCGACAGCGGCATCGGCCGTGCCGTCGCCATCGCCTTCGCCCGGGAGGGTGCCGATGTCGCGCTCAGCTACCTCGACGTCGAAGAGCCCGAAGGCGACAGCACCGCGTCGTGGGTGGAGAAGGCCGGTCAGAAGGCCGTGCAGCTTCCTGGCGACCTCTCCGACGAGCAGACCAGCATCGACGTCGTCAACCAGGCTGCAGAACAGCTCGGCGGTCTCGACATCCTGGTGATGGTCGCGGGCGAGATGCCCACCGTCGACAGCATCGACGACTTCGACACCGAGAGGTTCGACCACCTCGTGCGCCTCAACCTGCACAACCTGTTCTGGATGACGAAGGCCGCGAAGCAGCACTTCACGCCGGGCGCCGCGATCATCACCACCTCGTCGGTGCAGGGCTTCCACCCGTCGCCCGCGCTCACCGAGTACGCGGTGACCAAGGCCGGAATCGCCAACTTCACCCGCGCGATGGCGCAGCAGCTGGCTCAGGACGGCATCCGTGTCAACGGCGTCGCACCCGGTCCGTTCTGGACCCCGCTGCAGCCGAGCTCGGTGCCGAACGAGAAGATCGAGGTCTTCGGCGAGGAGACCCCGTACGGCCGCCCCGGACAGCCCGCCGAGATCGCCTCGACCTACGTCTATCTCGCCTCGCAGGAGGCCAGCTACACGAGCGGCGAGACCATCGTCGTGAGTGGCGGAGAGCCGCTGCACTAACGCGGTTGAAGCGAAACGGCCCCTGAGCCATACGACTCAGGGGCCGCTCGTCGTTAGATCGTCGCGACCGATCCCGAGTCGACCCGGTAGTTCGAGCCGTTGACGAAGCTGGCTAGGTCGCTGCAGAGGAACGCGATGACGTTCGCGACCTCGTTGGTCTCGCCGCGGCGCTTCAGTTCCATGTACGGGCGCTCCTCGTCGAGGAAGCTCTCGATCGCCTCGTCCACCGGCACTCCCAGCTTGTCGGCACGCTTCTCCATCATGGCGTCGGTCATCGGCGTGTGGATGAAGGCGGGGGACACCGCGTTGACGAGCAGCCCCTCGAGCGCGTAGCTGCGCGACAGCCCCTTGGCGAGCGCGAGGATGCCGGCCTTTGCGGCGCAGTAGGGCAGCTCGTCGTCGTACGGCTGCACGGCGTCTTCCGAGGCGACGAAGACGAGGCGGCCCCAGCCGCCGGTGCGCAGAGCGGGCAGGAACGCGCTGACCAGCCGCACCGGTCCCATCAGATCGACCTCGAGCGTCGATGTCCAGCCCTCGTCGTCGATCTCGTGGAACAGCCCCTGCGCGCCGGTGATGCCGGCCGACTGCACGAGGATGTCGATGTCGCCGACGGCGCCGCTGACCTTTTTCTCGAGGGCCGCGATCGATTCGATGCTGGTGATGTCGGCCGAGAACGCGTACAGCCTGCCCTCGGGAGCGCCGAGTTTCGCGGCCGCCTCGTCGAGCGACGACTGGTCTTTGTCGGTGATGACGACGGTCACGCCCTCGTCGAGGAGGATGCGCGCGGTCTCCCAACCGATTCCCGAGTCCGCGCCGGAGATGAGTGCCTTCTTACCTGCGATTTTGAGATCCATCCCTCCACCGTAGGTTTGCGCCCCGGAAACCGGCGGGCCTTGACAAGCCCTTGCCCCACGCGCAGACCCGTGATGGTCTGAGGGGATGAATCCCACCCCATCGGTCTTCCGTGACGCGCGCGCGATTCTGGGTGAAAGCCTGGTTCTGGATGACACGGCGCCAGCACCGGCAATGCTCTGGTGTGACATCACCGCCGGTCTGCTGCACCGCAGTGTGCTCGCGGGCGATCCGACCGGCGCCGACGACACCGTTGTCGCCCTGCCCGCCCCGCTCGCGTCGTTCCACCTCGCTTCGGTCGGGGGCGAGCCGGGCTACATCGCGTCGCTCGGCGACCGGGTCGTGCTCGCCGACGAGGGCGGCGCGATCGTGCGCGAGCTCGCGAGAATCGACCACGCGCATCCGGGTCTCCGCCTCAACGAAGGCAAGGTCGACCCGGTAGGCCGCTGGGTCACCGGCTCGATGGACCTCACCCGCGGCGAGCCCGACGGCGCCTTCTACTCGATCGATCCGAACGGCGACGTGCGGGTCATCGCGGGCGGACTCGGTACGGCGAACGGCCTGGAATGGTCGCTCGACGGCAGCCGCGTCTACTTCACCGACACGAGCGTCGAGACGGTCTACACCGGCGAGTACTCGACCGACGGCGAGATCGGCGACGTGGAGGTCTTCCACCGCGGCGAGATGCACGACGGCCTCGTGATCGACGCCGACGGCTGGCTGTGGAGCGCGGTCTACGGCGGCGGCGTGGTCGTGCGTTACGATCCCGACGGCGTCGAGCGCGAGCGGCACGAGTTTCCTGTGCCCAACCTCACCTCGGTCGCGTTCGCGGGTTCGACGCTTTACGTGACGAGCGCACGCGAGAACCTCACCGAGGAGCAGCTGCGCGAGCATCCGCTCTCCGGCGCGGTCTTCACCCTCGAGACGGAGACGACCGGCCGCAGCGCCAGGGTGTTCGTCAGCGCGTGAGCTCTTCGATTGTGATCGCCGTGTTCACCAGGGCGAGGTGGCTGAGCCCCTGCGGGAAGTTGCCGAGGAAGGCGAGCGAGTCGGGGTCGATCATCTCGGAGTAGAGGCCGACGTCGTTGGCGAGGCCGACAAGCTCGTCCATAAGCGCGATCGCCTCGTCGTGCCGGCCGACGCAGGCGAGGGCCGATGCCGTCCAGAACGCGCAGGACACGAAGGTGGCCTCCTCCGACTGCACGCCGCTGTAGCGGTACATCAGGGCGCCGCGGCCGAGCTCGTCGCGGATCGCGTCGATCGTCGAGTTCATGCGCGGCCCGCGCTCGAAACCGCTCGGCGCGTGCAGCAGCACCGAGGCGTCGAGGTCGTCGCTGCCGGCGTAGAAGACGTACGACTGGCGTTCCTCCGACCAGCAGTTCTCCTCCACCCACTCCTTGATGGCGTCGCGCTCGGCCGCCCAGCGGTCCGCGCTTCCGGGGATCTGGCCGAGTTCGCAGAGCCGCACGGCGTTGTCGAGCGCGCTCCAGCAGCCCATCTTCGACGAGGTGTAATGGTGCACGTCGGGCAGCTCCCACATGCCGTGGTCCTGGCGGTGCCAGGCATCGCAGGTCTTGTCGGCCACGCTCGCGAGCAGCCGCCCGGTCTCGGCGTCGAGGATGTTGCCCGCCTCGACGTAGCGGCGCATCACGTCGAACAGGTCGCCGTAGACGCCGAGCTGCAGCTGCCCGCCCGCCGGGTTGCCGGTGACGACCGGCTTGTTCTCGCGCCAGCCGGCGATGTCGTGCTCCTCGGTGCCGCCCGGCAGGCCGCCGTCGAGGTCGTAGAAGACGTGCAGGTCGGGGCCGTTCGCACGGATCGTGCGCAGCAGCCAGGAGACCGAACCGTGGGTCTCCTCGCGCAGGCCGAACCGGGTGAGCGCGGTCACCGTGTAGGCGAGGTCGCGCACCCAGGCGTAGCGGTAGTCCCAGTTCTTGCCCCCGGCGAGCGACTCGGGCAGCGAGGTGGTGGCGGCCGCGGCGATCGCGCCGGTGGGGCTGAAGATGAGTAGCTTGAGGGCGAGCGCGCTGCGCTGCACGGCGTCGGCCCACGGGCCGTCGTAGTTGAATTCCTTCGACCAGGCCCGCCAGTTGTCGATCGTGCGGTCGATGCCGCGATCGACGTTGTTCGGATCGGGAATGTGCAGCGGTTCGTTCGAGGTGCCGACCACGGTCACTTGGTGCATCGAGTCGGCGCTCGTGGTGAACGAGCCGGAAATCGCCTGATTGCCGCTGCGCCTGGCGCCGTTGTCGATGCCGCGAACCGCGATCGTGACGCCGTCGATGCGCACGACCGGGCCGTGCGTGGTGACGTCGATCCACGGCGAGGCGCTGCCCAGCATCGAGCCGGGCGCGACCTTCCAGCGGAATTTCACCGTGCCGGAGACGCCCTCGATGCGCCGGGCGAGTTCGACCCAGGGCAGGCGGCCGGCAACACCGGTGACGAGCGCGTCGGTGACTTTCGCCACTCCCGACTCGGTGGTGAAGGTCGTCTCGAGCACGTTCGTCGCCGCGATGTAGCGCCGCTTGACCGCGAACCCGTCGACGGGGGCGAGAGCGATGGCTCCGCCCCCGTCGGCGTCGAGGATGCGCGCGAACACCGGCACCGAGTCGAGGTTGGGGATAGGCAGCCAGTCGACCGATCCGTCCTCGGCGATCAGCGCGACCGTGCGGCCGTCACCGATCGCCCCGTACGAACGCAGGTCGACGTAGCCGTCGGCCCTGCTGGCGGGAGGTGTGCTGGTGTTGCGCGGCAAGCGTTAGCCCTTCTTCGACGGCGTGGTGGCCGGTTTGCGGTTTTCGGCCGACACCATCCAGGCGAACTGTTCGAGTCGCTCGATGATGCCGTGCAGGATGTCGGCGCTCGTGGGATCTTCGTCGTCGACGGTGTCGTGCACCTCGCGCATGGTTCCGACGGTCGCCTCGAGGCGCTGGGTGATGAGGTCGACCGTGGTGACGGTGTCGATCTCGCCATTCGGGTACTCGGGCAGGGTCGTGCCGGCGGCGACGGTGTCGCTGCGTCCGTCGGGCACGGCGTGCAGGGCGCGCAGGCGCTCGGCGACGGTGTCGCTGAACTCACGCACCTCCTCGACGATCTCGTCGAGCTGCAGGTGCAGGTCGCGGAAGTTCTTGCCGACCACGTTCCAGTGCGCCTGCTTGCCCTGCAGGTGCAGCTCGATGAGGTCGACGTGCACGGCCTGCAGGCTCTCGATGAGTTCCTTCGAGGCGGTGAAGCCCTTCTCGGCGTTCTGGCGACGGGTCGGCTTTGCGCCGCCGTCTGCGGGGGCCTGCACGTTGCGTTCGATCGTGGTCATGGTTCTCCTCTTTTCCTATTCGGTGCGCTAGAGCGCGGGGTTTGCAAAAACATCGGTCTGCACGAGGTCGTCGCGCAGATAGCGGGCGAAGCCGCCGGGGGTGCGGCCGACCTGGCGGCCCGACGTCGTCACCTCGCAGCGGTCGGTGGCGACGATCGGGGTACCGAGCGCGACGCAGCGTTCGACGAAGCCCACGTCTTCGTGCTCGGGCAGGCCGGGGAAGCCGCCGACGGAGAGGTAGACGTCGCCGCGCACCCCGAGGTTGGCGCCGTGTACCTCGCCGACAGCGTCTGCCGACGAGTGGAGCCCCGACCACGCGGCGACCTGCTCGGCGTTGAGGTCGGCGAAGTCGGGACGCACGGTGCCCAGCACCACTCCGGCGCCGCCGTGTGCGAAGGCGGCCTGCTCGACCAACCACGCGTCGGGCACGACCGAGTCGGCGTCGGTGCTCGCGATCCAGACTCCGTGGGGTGCGGGGCCGGATGATTCGAGGGCGAGCAGAACGCCGGTGGCCCGCGCGACGCCGACGTTGCCCGCGTCGATCACGACCACGGTGACGCCGTCGAACCGGCGGGCGACGTCGGCCGTGTCATCCGTGCACCTGTCGGCGACGACGACCACGGTGACCGTCGGCGCGTGCCGCTGGGCCCCGATGACGGAGCGGGCGGCGAGTACCGACGCGAGGCATCGACCGATGAGGTCGCTCTCGTCGCGGGCGGGGATCACCACGGCGATGTGCTCGACGGCGCTCACAGCAGCCCCGTGCGTGCGGCGACCGAGCGCGCGTCGGCCGAGTAGACCTCGAGCACGAAGTCGTCTTCGTCGTGGCGGGCCAGCCGGTTCAGCACGCCGGCGAACACCGACGCCGCGATCTCGTGCACCTCGTCGCCGCGCAGGGCGTAGTCGGCGACCTCATGCCGCCAGTGGCAGAGCACGAGTGTCGCGCCGGGGGAGAGCGCCGCCACCGCCTCGGCAAGCACCGCCTGCAGCACGTCGCGTTCGAAGTAGTAGCCGACCTCGCTGATCAGGATCAGATCGAAGGTGCCGGAGGGGAAGGCGGATGCGACGTCGGCGAGCTCGACCCGCACGCCCGGCTCGTCGGCGAGCCGCGCCCGTGCGCTCTCGACGGCGGCACGCGAGACGTCGACGGCGAGCAGCGCGTCACTGCGTGCCGCGAGCTGCTCGGTGAGTACACCGATCGAGCAGCCGATCTCGAGCGTCGACGAATAGCGTTCGTTGGGCAGGCTCGCGAGCGTGACTGCCCGCTTGCGCTTCTCGTACCAGCGGTCGGCGAACCCCCAGGGGTCGTCGGCACGCGCATAGATCGCGTCGAAGTAGTCGGCGCCGAGCGGGTTGGTCTCCGCTGCTTCGTGTTTCTCGACACGCGTCTCGACCATCTCGACCGCCGCGGGTGTCGCGCGCTCGTCGCGCACGAACAGCTCGCGCTTTCCGCGGAAGTTCTCGAGAAACGACTCGAGCAGCATTGCCTCGTCGCCCGGCTGGTCGCTGAGCGGTTCGGCCTGCGAGGCGTAGGCGGCGATCGCGTTCTGCTTGTGGGCGAGGGCGTCGCCGCGCGGCTCGAGCGCGACGAACCGTTGCCACGGCACGTCGGCGTCGTCGGGCGCGGCCCAGTGCCACAGCCAGATCGGGTACTCGAGCAGCGAGAACGACCCGCCGGCGGCGAGCTCGGCGCAGATCTCGCCGACGATGCGGTGGTCGATGTGGCCGTCGCCGCGCCACGGGGCGACGAGCAGGCCGGGGAGGTCGGGTAGCAGGTCGCCGAGCGCGGTGGTGATGGCGGCCCGGTTCTCGGCGACGGCGCCGTCGGGGAACGCGAGCAGGTGCACCTCGGCGTCGGGCGAGAGACGGTGCACGGCGAGGCGCGCCTCGGACGCGCGCAGCCGGCGAAGCTCGTCGGGCGTGATGGTGGGGGAGTGCGGGTGCGACGCGGCGCCGTCGGTGACGACGATCACGGTGACGGGGAGGCCGCGCATGGCGGCCTCGGCGATGAGCGCTCCCGCTCCCAGCGACTCGTCGTCGGGGTGCGCGGCGACCACGACGAGGCGATCGACCACGGACAGGTCGAGGGCGGGCAGGCCGGCGGCGCGGGCATCGCCGAGCCAGAGTGCGGCCGGGGTTCCCGGCTGGGCCGCGTCGAAGGTCACCACGGTGCGACCCCGGCAGCGAGCAGCGACCGGCCCAGGGTGTGCTGGTCGCGTTCGGCGTGATGCTGGCGCACATAGAGCTGCAGGTCGGCGACGCGTTTGGCGTGCGCGGCGTCGAGGGCGAGCGGCGCGGGGCCGAGCGCGTGCGCCGCGCGGTCGAGGATCTCCTCGCAGGCGCGGGCGACGGTCGCGCGCACCCGGGACGCCAGCACGCCGCCGTCGACGGGGTCGCCGCCGTCGACGATTGCCGCCGCCTCGGCGAGCGCGCGGCGGCTCGACTCGAGCAGCTCGTCGATGGCGCCGAGGTGCATCAGCGAGAACGGCTTGTCGTCGTGGGCGGCCGCGAAGACGGTGCGGCCGATGCCGACGGCGCCGCCGAACCAGCAGGCGGCGACGCCGATGCCGCCCCAGGCGAATCCGGGGCGGGAGAGGTACCAGCCGGGCTCGCCGACGGGTGTGGCCGCGGCAGCGTCGAATCGCACGGGACCGCTCGGGATCTCGGTGAGACCCCTGGCGTGCCAGGCGCCGTCGACGGGGTGCACGCCGTCGCCGGTGAGATCGACCGCGAACAGACCGCGTGAACCGTCGCCGAGGTGGGCGCTGACGAGGGCGCTGTCGAGCCGGTCGGCGAGCGAGCACCACGGCTTGGTCCCGGTCAGCGTCCAACCGTCGCCCGCGTCGGTAGCCGTGAGGGGATCGTCGCCTCCCTCGGCGGCGAAGACACCCCAGGTGCGGGTGGCGGGCGCCGCGGCATCCGCAACACCTTGAGAACCCGCCTGCTGCAGGATCGCGAGGGCGTCGAGGTGCGGTTCGACCGCGCGTGCCGCACCGAGGTCGTGGGCCGCGAGCGTGGCGAGGGCAGACCAGAGATCGCTGGTGAAACCGGAGGCGGGCGACGGGGCGACGGCGCCGAGGCGGAGGGCCGCGGCGAGTGCGTCGGGTACTGTCGCCGGCGCGAGTTCCGACGCGAGAACGGTGAGAGGTCCGGAGGGTTGCGGGGTCGAGAACAGGGAGACGGGAGACGCTGGGGTCTGGTGCATGACGTAGTCAGGCTACGTTCGTGCGCCGCGGCCACCAAGGCCTCGACCATCGACATCCGACGTGCTATCCGTCATCGAAACACGCGTGCATGCCATGATGTGCCTGAGACTTTTTCGCAACCGGGAGGCCCCGCCGTGAGATACCTGTTCGCCGTCCTGCGCCTCGCCATTGTGGTCGCCATTGCCGCGGCCGTCATCGGCCAGCTCGTCACCAGCCTCGAGTTCTGGCGCAGCAGGGGCGTCACCGACCCGACGACGCAGGTGGTGAACTTCTTCAGCTTCTTCACCGTCGAGTCGAACATCGCCTCGGCGGTGGTGCTCGCGATGGGAGCCGTGCTGCTGATCGTGCGACCCGGTGCCGACTCGACAAGCTTCACCCTCGTGCGCGCCAGCGTGGTCACCTACATGGTGGTCACGGGCATCGTCTACAACCTGCTGTTGCGCGGCGTCGAACTGCCGCAGGGGTCGACCCTGGGCTGGTCGAACGAGATCCTGCACGTCGTCGCGCCGGTCTACCTGCTGCTTGACTGGATCTTCGCACCGGGTCGGGTGCCGCTCGCGCCGCGCAAGATCTGGCCGATCCTGGTCTTCCCCATCGTCTGGGTCGTCTACGCGCTGGTGCGCGGCCCGTTCGTCGTCGACGAGGTGTACGGAAACAACTTCTGGTACCCGTACCCCTTCTTGAACCCGGTCACCTCGGCCAACGGCTACCTGTCCGTGACGTTCTACGTGATCCTCATCGCGGCGGTGATCGGGCTGGTCGCCGCGGGCATCCTCTGGATCTCCCGGCGACGGGCGATCACCACCTAGCGGTCACTCCTTGTTCTCGGGATCGCCCGGTCGCACCGCGGCTGTCTCGGCGATGTCGATGCGCTTGACGCCGTCGTCGGTCTCCTCGACGGTGATGCGGGGAGCCGCGTCTTCCTCGGTCGAGCCGGAAAGGCGCAGCAGCTGGTCGCGACGTTTTTCGTCGTCAGTCATGTCGGTCATGCGACGACGCTAACACCGGCGTCGAATCATCCGGAGGCCTTGCAATATTCGCGTGTCCGAATTGGTTATGCCTGTGACCTCGATAAGGATGGACCCATGACCGACACGCAGACCCCCACGCCCGAATCCCTGCTCGCGACCTACCACGAGCGTCGCGAACTGAGCGTGGTGCAGCCGAAGGGGTCGCTGGCGCTCGTCAACACGCAGTGGATCGACTCCGAGCAGACCATCTACGGCGTTCCCGGAACCTGGGAGCCGCTGCCCGCCGGCGAGTCCGGTCTGCTGGTGAAAGCCGTCGCCGCCGACGCCATCACGGTCGACGGTGTGCTCGTCGAGGGAGAGGCCGTCGTTCGCGGCAAGGATTCGGATGCACCGAGCGATATCGATTTTGGTGCCGGCAAGACCGGCTTTGTGATCGCGAGCGAGGCGGGCAACTACGCCCTGCGCGTCTGGGACGCGAACTCGGAAGAGATCCAGAAGTTCGGGTCGATCGACGCGTTCCCCTACAACCCCGACTGGGTAGTGACGGCGAAGTTCACCGAGATCCCCGGCGGCAAGACCGTCGGCTTCGAGCACCTCAAAGACGACGGCAACACCCGCGACGAGGTCGTACCCGGCGAGATCACCTTCACGAAGGACGGTGTCGACTACGACCTGGCCGCGTTCAAGTCGGGTCGCGCGCTGCAGCTCGTCTTCGCCGACGCCACGAGCGGCGACAGCACCTACAGCGTCGGCCGCTTCCTCTTCGTCGCACCGCGGCCCGACGGCTCGATCACCCTCGACTTCAACCTCGCCGTGCTGCCGCCCTGTGCCTTCAGCTACAACTTCAACTGCCCGATGCCGCCCAAGCAGAACCGTTTCGCCGTACCCATCGAGGCCGGCGAGAAGAACGTGCTGCAGAAGGACGGCTCGCTGCTGCACGCCGAATAGCCTGCGCCCGGCGGCACCCGCCGTCTAGGCCCCGTACACCGGCGCGCCACCCGGCGCGGGTAGCGTTTGGCCGATGCGTGCCTTCCGCCCCGACCTGCAGGGACTGCGTGCGCTGGCGGTGACGCTGGTGCTGGGCTACCACCTGTGGCCGCAGCGCCTCGGCGGCGGTTTCGTCGGCGTCGACGTGTTCTTCGTGCTCAGCGGGTTCCTCATCACCGGGCACCTCGTCGCTGAGGCCGAGAGCACCGGCCGCATCGCCCTGCGCGAGTTCTGGGCCAGGCGCATCCGCCGGCTGCTGCCCGCGGCGTCGATCGTGCTGGTGGCATCGCTGCTGCTGATGCTTGCCCTCGTTCCGCAGTCGCTCTGGCAGCGCACCGTCGTCGAGATCGGCGCCAGCGCGGTCTACCTGCAGAACTGGGTGCTGCTGGGCGCATCCGTCGACTACCTCGGCGCCGAGAACGCGCCCACCCTGGTGCAGCACTTCTGGTCACTCTCGGTGGAAGAGCAGTTCTACCTGGTCTGGCCGCTGCTCGTGGTTCTCGCGCTGGCGATCAGGCCCGGGCGTCGTGCGCTCGTGGTGGTCCTGTCGCTGGTCTTCGCCGCGTCGCTGGCCTACTCGGCGCTCGGCGAGCCCGCCTCGTACTTCGACACGGCCGCCCGGGCATGGGAGTTCGCCGCCGGCGGCCTGCTCGCGCTGCTGCCCGCCCGCGAGCCGGGCAGGCGCACGGCGTTCGTCGCGGGCTGGGTGGGCGTCGCACTCGTCGTCTGGTCGGCCGTCGTCTACACCGGCGAGACGGTGTTCCCCGGCTCCGCCGCACTCGCGCCGGTCGTCGGCACGGTGCTCGTCGTCTACGCCGGAGCGCACGGCGGTCGGTTCGGCGCGGGGTGGGTCGCCAGCGCCCGCCCGCTGGTCTGGCTCGGCGACCACTCCTACGCGGTCTACCTCTGGCACTGGCCGCTCGTCGTCGTCACCCCGTTCGTGATCGGCGCACCGCTCGACCTGCCCGCGAAGCTGGCCATCCTGGCGCTGACCCTCCTTCTCGCGGTCGGCACCCGTCGGCTCGAGCAGCGGCTGCGTCGCGCGCCCGCCCTCGCCCGGCCGAAGCGGGTCTACTCGCTGGCCGCCGCCGCCCTCGCCGTGCTGCTCGTCTCGACCGGCGCGACCTGGGGTGCCGTGGGCGCGAGCACGGCCGCCGCCGCCAAGCAGTCGGTCATCGACTTCGAGACCCTGAGCTGTTACGGCGCCGAGGCCATCGTCGACACCTCGTGCGACGCGCCGTTCGCGGCGCCGACGGGTATGACCAGCGCCTTCGCGGCCGTCGACAAGGGCTCGCTCGGCCAGCCGTGCGACTCGACCACGGCGATCGTGGGCTGGTGCGACTACGGCGACCTCGACGACCCGCAGCGTTCGATCGTGGTGATCGGCAACTCGCACGCCGGCCACCTCATCGCCGGTCTCGAGGAATACGGGCTCGAGCACGGCTGGCAGGTGACGCTGATGCGCAAGACGGGATGCACCGGGCTCTCGACGGCGCAGGCGACGATCGACAGCGACGAGGAATGCGCCGCGTGGTCGCGGGGCGTCCTCGACCGGGTGCTCGGCGACCCGACGATCGACGCGGTCGTCGTCGCGACGAACAACGACTCGGCCAAATACCTCGTGGCCGACGGGTCCGATGCCGCCGCGATCGACGAGGTCAGGGCGAACATCGAGACCAACCTCGCGACCCTCGCGGCCCACACGGCCGTGCTTGCGGTCGGCGACGTGCCCGCCGGAGCGCAGCCGGCTCCCGAGTGCGTCGACCTGAACCACCTGCGCTACGACCCGTGTGCGACACCGCGCTCCGACGGAGAGGAGCGCGGCAACATCGTCGCCGAGGCCGCGCGCATGACGCCCGGTGTGGGCGAGCTCAGCCTGATGCCCTACCTGTGCGACGCCGAGCTGTGCCACGTCATGATCGGCGGGGTCGTGGCCTACATCGACGAGCACCACCTGTCGGCGTCGTTCTCGCGCACGCTCGGCCCTTACCTCGGTGCTGCCGTCGCCGCCGAGATGACCCGCACAGACTGACCGGCGGCGGCCAATTCCGCCGGTCGACGAAGTACGCTGGGGGCATTCGACCAATGACGATCGGAGATGCACCGTGACCGCTGCCCGAGGCACCGGATCGCTCGACCGTTCGCTGCGGGCTCGCCTCGCATCGGCACACGACGCCGTCGTCGGCGACCGGCAGTTCGCCGCGGGGGTGCGCACCCTCGTGCGCGAGTCCTGGCAGCGCTCGCTCAACCTCGCGATCGACCCCGACCACCCGCTCGTGCGGCTCGACCTCGATGCCGACGAGCTGCGCGAGTACCGCGACGCCCACCCGCTCGCCCTCGCCCTGCCCACGATCCAGCGCCTGCTCGTGCGGCACACGATCGACGCCGGGCTCATCGTCGCCGTCGGCGACCAGGCCGGCCGACTGCTCTGGGTCGACGGCGACCGCGACCTGCGCCGCCGGGCCGAGGGCATGTTCTTCGTCGAGGGTGCCGACTGGTCGGAGCACCGCGTCGGAACCAGCGCACCCGGCACGGCCCTCGCGCTCGACCTCAGTGTGCAGATCCGCGGCCCCGAGCACTTCGCCCGGCTCGTGCACCCCTGGAGCTGCAGCGCCGTGCCCGTGCACGATCCCGACTCGGGCGCCGTTATCGGCGTGATCGACATCACCGGGGGAGAGGAGGCGACCGCCCCCGCCACCCTTCCGCTGCTCGAGGCGGCGGTTGCGGCCGTCGAGGCCGAGTTGCGCATCAGCCGCCTCGACGAGCTGGCGCGGGCCCGACCCCGGCGCACCCACGCGGGGGAGTCGTCGTCGTTGTCCGTGCTCAAGGTGCTCGGTTCGGATGTCGGCCGTCTCGAGGCGGGCGGCCGCAGCGTCGACCTCACGACCCGGCACGCCGAGATCCTCGTGCTCCTGGCGTGGCACCCCGAAGGGCTCTCGGCCGAGCATCTCGCGACCCTCGTCTACGGCCGCGACGACGCGGTCGTCACGTTGCGCGCCGAGATGGTGCGACTGCGGCGCGTGCTCGAGCCGATCGACGCCTTGCTCGTGCCCGTCTCGCGCCCGTACCGGCTGCAGCGCCGGCTCGACCTCGACGCGACCCGCTGTCTCGCGTTCCTCGACCGGGGTGCGCACCGCGTCGCCCTCGGCGCCTACGCCGGGCCGGTTCTGCCCGACTCGCAGGCTCCGGGCATCCGTCTGATCCGAACAGAGGTGAGCGCCCGCCTGCGCGAGGCTTGTCTCTCGGATGCGGCCGCAGACACGCTGCTCGCGTACGCCCGCACCGACGAAGCGGCGTTCGATGCGGAGGTCTGGCGGGCGTGCCTGACGTTGTTGCCGCCGCGGTCGCCCAAGCGCGCCTCCGTCGTCGCCCGGCTCGAACACATCGAACGTGAGCTCGCGCAACCTTTTGCAACCTAGAGCGGCCTAGCCTGAGCGCGGCGACAACCCACGCCGATCGGACAATGACGTCACGAGGAGATTCACCATGACCGTTTACGCCGCCCCGGGAACCCCCGACGCGAAAGTGACCTTCAAACCCAGGTATGAGCACTGGATCGGCGGTGAGTGGGTCAAGCCGGTCAAGGGCCAGTACTTCGAAGACATCTCGCCGGTCACCGGCAAGCCGTTCGCCGAGGTCGCCCGCGGCACGGCCGAAGACATCGACGCCGCGCTCGACGCAGCCCACAAGGCGGCCCCCGCGTGGGGAAAGACCAGCTCGACCGAACGCGCGGCGGTACTGAACCGGATCGCCGACGTCATCGACGCCAACCTCGAGCTGCTCGCGGTCGCCGAGACCTGGGACAACGGCAAGCCGATCCGCGAACCGTTGAACGCCGACCTGCCGCTCGCCTCCGACCACTTCCGCTACTTCGCCTCGGCGATCCGGGCTCAGGACGGCGACCACGCCGAACTCAACGGCGACATGGTCTCGTACCAGTTCCACGAGCCGCTCGGGGTCGTCGGCCAGATCATCCCGTGGAACTTCCCGATCCTCATGGCGGTCTGGAAGCTCGCGCCCGCCCTCGCCGCCGGCAACACGATCGTGCTCAAGCCCGCCGAGCAGACGCCGGTCTCGATCCTCGTGCTGATCGAGCTGATCGGCGACATCCTGCCGCCCGGGGTCGTGAACATCGTCAACGGCTTCGGCGTCGAGGCGGGCAAGCCGCTCGCGTCGAGCCCGCGCATCCGCAAGATCGCATTCACCGGCGAGACCAGCACCGGCCGGCTCATCCTGCAGTACGCGAGCGCCAACCTGATCCCCTCGACGGTCGAGCTCGGCGGCAAGAGCCCGAACCTGTTCTTCTCCGATGTCGCCGACCGCGACGACGCGTTCTACGACAAGGCGCAGGAGGGCTTCGTGCTCTTCGCCTTCAACCAGGGCGAGGTGTGCACGTGCCCCAGCCGAGCGCTCATCCAGAAGCCGATCTACGACTCGTTCCTCGGCGCGGGAATCGAGCGCACCAAGCTGGCCGTGCAGGGCAACCCGCTCGACACCGACACGCAGGTCGGGGCGCAGGCGTCGAACGACCAGCTCGAGAAGATCCTCAGCTACATCGACATCGGCAAGCAGGAGGGCGCGAAGCTGCTGCTCGGCGGCGAGCGCGTCGATCTCGGGGGCGACCTGACCGATGGCTACTACGTGCAGCCGACCATCTTCGAGGGCAATAACAAGATGCGCATCTTCCAGGAGGAGATCTTCGGTCCTGTCGTCGCGGTCACGAGCTTCGACGACTACGACGACGGCATCGCGATCGCCAACGACACCCTCTACGGGCTGGGTGCCGGGGTGTGGTCGCGCAACGGCAACGTCGCCTACCGCGCGGGACGCGACATCCAGGCCGGCCGCGTCTGGGTGAACAACTACCACGCCTACCCGGCAGGGGCCGCGTTCGGCGGGTACAAGAGCTCGGGAATCGGGCGCGAGAACAACAAGCTCGCGCTCGAGCACTACCAGCAGACGAAGAACCTGCTGGTCTCGTACTCGGAGGACAAGCTCGGGTTCTTCTAAACCCGCACCAACCGGTGGTCGGCGCAATCCGCGAGTGCGCGCCGGCCACCAACTCTCTTCTTCAGCGAAGGACTTACGTCATGATCGAAGCCAGCGTCGTCATCCCCGGCGAGACCCTCCCACGCATCGCCGCCACGGCCGAGACTGTCGACCTGCTGCGCAAGCTGTGGGGCAACAACGGGCCGCTCATGTTCCACCAGTCGGGCGGATGCTGCGACGGCAGTTCACCCATGTGCTACCCCGACGGCGATTTCATCACGAGCGATAACGACATCCGCCTCGGTGTGCTCGACATCTCGCCGGACGGGGAGCCGCAGCCAATCGACTTCTGGATGTCGCGCGAACAGTTCGAATACTGGAGCCACACCTTCCTCACCATCGACGTGGTGAAGGGGCGCGGCAGCGGATTCTCGCTCGAAGCTCCCGAGGGAGTGCGGTTCATGATCCGGTCGCGGCTGATGGAGACGGCTACCCCGTTCGAGTGACCCGCATGAGTAGGGTGGTGGCATGAGCATCCATCACGGAGTGCGTGCCATCGCCCTCGTTTCCGCCGCGGCATTGGTGCTGGGCGGCTGCTCGGCCGTGGCCGTACCCGATGCCAAACCGTCGGCGTCGGCCAGCGTCGCACCCGCGCCGGTCGCCGCCCTGCAGTTCTCCGGCAGCGACGTGCGGTCGCTCGACGCCGACCAGCAGGCCCTCGAAAGCGTCGGGTTTTCCGATGGCTCGGCCGCCGTCGTCGACTTTGTCGCCACCGCGCTCGACGTCGAGCCGACCGTCACCGAGGAGGAGGCGCAGTGCGCCGGCGCCCACACGCGGTACGCGTGGGAGGGGATCACCGTCACGCAGTGGGCGGACACTCCCGAGTTCCTCGTGGGCCTCGACGTCTCCAGCATCGGCGCGGTGCGCATCGAGACGACCGGTGGCTTCGCCGTGGGCGACGACGTCTCGGCGTTCATCGAGACCCAGCCAGCCGAGAACGTGGGGCGCCCGGGCGGCGATGACGTCGTCGTCGGCTTCGACGTGGTCGACACGGTGACCGAGGGTGAGTACACCAGCCCGATCGGCGCGATCGGCTACGTGCCAGGGGGAGCCGTGCTCGCCTCGGTAATCACTCCGGGACAGTGGTCGTCGTTCTACTGCTAATCGCGGCGGTGTGCATTCGGTTACCGATCCGTTAGCTTTTGCCGCCGTGCGCCAACCGGTTCACCTACGCTAGCCGTATGAGAATTCCCCAGAGAGCACATCTTGCCCTCATCGCGGCGGTGGCCGTGTTCGCCTTGGCAGGGTGCACACCGAGCGACAACGCCGACGCCGAGCCCTCCGCATCGCCGTCCGTCGAGCCGACACCCCCGGCGGCTGCCACCGCGAGCGTCGTGATCGGCGGAACCGCGATCTCGGCCGTGGCGGCCGATGGCTCGGTCATTGACACCGCGCCGTACCTGGATGATGCCGAACAGGCCATGGACCTGCTCAATGACGCATTCCAGCAGCTGCCCGTGCTGACCGAGCGCATGACGGACAGCAGCTGCATCGCCGACGCGACCATCGCGACGTGGGGCGACTCGTTCGCGATCGAGTACGACAAGGAGTTCGGGCCGCCGTGGGGCACCTTCGACGTGATCTCGACCGGGCCCGCGGTGGGCGACGTGGCCGTCACGACGCAGAGCGGCCTGGGCGTCGGAGCCCCGCTCGCCGAGCTCGAGGCGAGCCTCCCCGGGGTTCACACCGTGCTTTACGACTACTCGGGTGTGTCACAGGTTCACTACGACGTCGGCGGGGGCGAGTGGGTGGCCCCCGACTCTCCCGACGCCATCATGGTGGACTACTGGGGCGCCGCGGCGTTGGCCGAGGGCGGCACGGTGACGCGGCTGGTGGCCCCCGTGCCCTACTACGACGCCTGCTGAGTCGGCGGGTGTCGGCCGCACCCGGCAGAATTGACGGGTGTACGTCGTTCTCACCCGCACCACCCGTGGCATCACGGCCCTGCGGCTCGACGACGCCGGAAGCCCGCTCGGTGAACCCGAAGCGGTAGCGGACGGCGACCTGCCCGCGTTCGTCGGTCGGCTCGAACGCGAACGCCCGCGCTGGGTGTGGGACGACTCGACCCGCTGGTACCCCGCACTGCTCGCGTCCGGCGTGCGGGTGGAGCGTTGCGTCGACCTGCGGCTCTCGCACCAGATTCTGCGCGGGTCGGAGCTGACCGCCACCTCGGCTCTCGCGAACGCGCCGCTCGGCCCGTGGGACGCTGCCACCCCGCTCGCCGAAAAGCCGCGCTTAGAGGGCGCCCTGTTCGACTTCGAGCCCGACCCCGTGGCCGACGCACCCACCGACCCGCTCGCCGAGTTCGCCCTGCAGCGCGATGCGATCGCGGGCGCTGCCGAGCCCGGCCGCATCGGCCTGCTGCTCGCCGCCGAGAGCGCAGGCGGGCTGATCGCCTGCGAGATGAAGTTCGCCGGGCTGCCGGTGCGCGCCGAGGTGCACGAGAGGCTGCTCGCGGAGTTGCTCGGGGAGCGCCCGCGGGGTTTCGAGCGTCCGTCCCGCCTCGAGGCCCTTCTCGACCGGATGCGGACCATCCTCGGCACGCACGACGTCAACCCCGACTCGCCGGCCGAACTGCTCAAGGCGCTGAGACGCAGCGGCCTGCAGGTGGCCTCCACCCGCTCGTGGGAGCTGAAGGAACTCAAGCATCCGGTGATCGAGCCGCTGCTCGAGTACAAGAAGCTCTCCCGGCTGCAGACGGCCAACGGCTGGAACTGGCTCGACAGCTGGGTCGCCGACGGTCGCTTCCGCCCCGACTACGTGCCAGGGGGAGCCGCGACCGGTCGCTGGGGTGCGAGCGGCGGGGGAGCGCTGCAGCTGCCGAAGCAGGTGCGCGGCGCGGTCGTCGCCGACCCCGGCTGGAAGCTCGTCGTCGCCGACGCCGCCCAGCTCGAACCGCGCGTGCTCTCGGCCCTGAGCGCAGACCGCAGGATGGCCGAGGCCGGTCGCGGCGACCTCTACGAGGGCATCGTCGCGAGCGGAGCGGTGAAGACCCGTGCCGAGGCCAAGGTCGCCATGCTCGGCGCGATGTACGGCGCGACCGCGGGCGACGGCGGACGACTCATGCCCGCGCTCACCCGCGCCTTCCCGCAGGCCATCGCGATGGTCGAGCAGGCCGCCCGAACGGGCGAACGCGGCGGTATCGTATCGACGCGACTGGGACGAAGCTCGCCCCTGCCCGGCGAGGTCTGGCGCGAGCTGCAGGAGAGCGCGGCCGTGCCGGGCGCCTCCGAGGGCCTGCGCGGCGCGGCGCGGTCGCAGTCACGAGGCTGGGGCCGGTTCACCCGCAACTTCATCGTGCAGGGCACCGCCGCCGAGTGGGCGCTGTGCTGGATGGCGGGGCTGCGCGGGCGGCTCTGGGACCTGGGCAGCGGTCAGCTGGCCGACAGGCCGCACCTCGTGTTCTTCTTGCACGACGAGGTGATCGTGCACACCCCGGCCGAGCTGGCCGACAGTGTCGTCGCCGAACTCCGCTCCGCAGCATCCGAAGCGGGCCGTCTGATATTCGGCGCCCTGCCCGTCGACTTTCCGATCACCACGGCGGTCGTCGACAACTACGGGCAGGCCAAGTAGCCCCCACAAAGAGTTACACGCTTGTTGTTTAGCAGGTTGGTGCGACATAATGCACGAGTACCACCACAATTTCACACGCGCGGTCACGCGCATCCGTTCGCAGGTCGATGGGGAAGTCGCACCTAACAGAACGGAGAAGATCGTGACTGCATCACACGCTCGCGGAGTGCTATTTGTGCATTCCGCTCCTCGTGCTCTCTGCCCTCACATCGAGTGGGCAGCCGGGCGCGCGCTCGAACGCGCCGTCAACTTCTCCTGGGCCGAGCAGCCCGTTCTTAAGGGCGCGCAGCGCACCGAGTTCTACTGGGAGGGCCCGGTCGGAACCGGCGCCAAGATCGCCTCCGCCCTGCGCGGCTGGGAGCACCTGCGGTACGAGGTGACCGAGGATGCCTCGGCCGGCGGCGACGGCGGACGCTGGATGCACACCCCCGACCTCGGCATTTTTTTCGCCCAGACCGACACGGTCGGCAATGTCGTGATTCCCGAAGACCGTCTGCGCTACGCGATGGAGATCGCTGGATCGAACGCCCTCGAGCTGCACCGCGAACTGCGGCTCGCCCTCGGCCAGGCCTGGGACGACGAACTCGAGGCCTTCCGGCACGCGTCGAGCGACAGCCAGGTCGTCTGGCTGCACAAGGTCGGTTAACGACAGCGGTCGCCGAGCTTGTCGAAGCGGCCGCGCAATTACGCGGGCGCTTCGGCGAGCTCAGCGACCGGAGTTATTACTTCTCGTACCTGCGGAACGCGACGACCGAGTTGTGGCCGCCGAAACCGAACGAGTTGCTGATCGCCAGCAACGGGCCGGCCGGGAGTTCGCGCGGGCTCGTCACGACGTCGAGCAGGATCGCGGGATCCTGGTCGTCGAGGTTGATCGTCGGGGGAGCGAGGCGGTTGTGCAGCGCGAGGATCGTGAAGATCGCCTCGAGCGCACCGGTGCCGCCGAGTAGGTGACCGGTGGCCGCCTTCGTCGCCGACACGGGGATCTCGTGCACCCGCTCGCCGAACACGGCCAGCAGCGCCTTGTACTCGGCGATATCTCCGACCGGGGTCGAGGTCGCGTGCGCGTTGATGTGCATCACGTCGTCGACGCTCGCGCCGGCCTGCTCGAGAGCCGCGTAGACGGCACGCGCCGCTCCGGCGCCCTCGGGGTCGGGGGCGGTGATGTGGTACGAGTCGCTCGTCACGCCGCCGCCGGCGAGCTCGGCGTAGATGCGGGCACCGCGGGCGAGAGCGTGCTCCTCGGTCTCGAGGATGATGCTTCCGGCACCCTCGCCGAGCACGAAGCCGTCGCGGTTGGTGTCGTAGGGGCGCGAGGCCTTGGCCGGGTCGTCGTTGCGCTTGGAGAGTGCCTGCATGGCGGCGAACGCGGCGATCGGCAGCGGGTGCACGACGGCCTCGGTTCCGCCGGCGATGACGACGTCGGCGTAGCCCTTCTGCAGGTGGTCGTAGGCGTTCGCGATGGCCTCGGTGCTCGAAGCGCAGGCGGAGACGTCGGTGCGCGCGTAGGCACGGGCGGCGAGGTTCATGCTGATCGCGGCCGACGCGGCGTTCGGCATAAGCATCGGGATGGTCATCGGGAGAACCCGGCGCGGGCCCTTCTCTTTCAGCGTGTCCCACGCGTCGAGGAGAGTCCAGAGTCCGCCGATACCGGTGGAGTAGTCGACTCCCACCCGGGTGGGGTCGACGTCCGCGTCATCCAGTCCGGCGTCTTTCCACGCCTCACGCGCGGAGATCAGCGCGAACTGGCTGGAGGGGTCGAGGCGCTTGACTTCCTGGCGCTCGAGAACTTCTTCGGGGCGCACCTTGGCCTGGCCGGCGAACGTCACGGGCAGTTCGTGCTTGGCGACCCACTCGTGCTCGATCGTGCTCACACCGGATTCTCCGGCGAGCAGCGCGGCCCAGGTTTCGGGGGCGGTTCCGCCGAGGGGGGAGGTGGCACCGATTCCGGTGACAACGATTTTTTTGGTCACAACAACATCCTTAGTCGATCGACAGAGCTCACTCGCGGGCGTGGCCGGACGCTGTGCGGCCGGCCAGCCGCGGATGGGAGGCGCTTAGCCCTGTGCTGCGGTGATGAAGCTGACGGCGTCGCCGACGGTCTTGAGGTTCTTGACCTCTTCGTCGGGGATCTTAACGTCGAACTTCTCTTCGGCGTTGACGACGATCGTCATCATCGAAATCGAGTCGATGTCCAGGTCGTCGGTAAACGACTTGTCCAGTTCGACCGAGTCGGTAGCAATACCGGTTTCGTCGTTGACGAGCTCGGCGAGGCCGGCGAGAACTTCTTCGGTGGACAATGCCATGGTTTTTCTCCTAAAGGGTGTGTCGTTTGACCGAGAGTCAGTTTAGAGCAGGGTTGCGGTAAGGCTGGCGCGCCGCACTACGGAAGGACAATCACTTGCGCGCCGAAAACGAGTCCGGCGCCGAAGCCGATCTGCAGGGCGAGGCCTCCGGAGAGTTCCGGATGCTCCGCCAACAGTCGGTGGGTGGCCAGCGGAATCGAGGCGGCCGACGTGTTTCCGGTCGTCGCGATATCGCGGCCGATCACGACGTGTTCGGGCAGGCCGAGCTGCTTCGCGAACTCGTCGATGATGCGCATGTTGGCCTGGTGCGGGATGAAGGCGGCCAGGTCGTCGGACGTGATGCCGGCGGCCTCGAGGGCCTGCTTGGCGACCTTGGCCATGTCCCAGACGGCCCAGCGGAAGACCGTCTGGCCCTCCTGGCGCAGGGTCGGCCACTCGGTCTCGCCGTCGCGGAACTGGGTGAGCGTCGAGTTCATGCCCACCGCGTCGGCCTTCGAACCGTCGGAGCCCCACACGGGAGCGGCGATGCCGGGGGTGTCGCTCGGGCCGATGACGACGGCGCCGGCTCCGTCGGCGAGCAGGAACGAGATCGAGCGGTCGGTCGGGTCGACGATGTCGGAGAGCTTCTCGGCGCCGATCACGAGCGCGTAGTGTGCGGCACCCGAGCGGATGAGCGCGTCGGCCTGCGTGACGGCGTAGCTGAAGCCCGCGCACGCGGCGTTGGCGTCGTAGGCCGCTGCCGGATTCGCGCCGACGCGGTCGGCGACCACGGCGGCCATCGACGGCGTCTGGCGCACGTTGCTGATGGTCGCGATGATCACGAGGTCGATGAGCTCGGGCGAGACGCCCGACTTCTCGATGGCCTCAAGCGCGGCCGTCGTGGCGAGGTCGGTGGCGCTCAGGTCGTGCGAGGCGCGGGTGCGGGTGATGATGCCGGTGCGCTGCTGGATCCACTCGTCGCTCGAGTCGATCGGCCCGACGAGCTCCTCGTTCGGAACGACGAGGTCTCCGCGCGCCGCGCCGTAGCTGTAGATGCGCGTGAACTCGACGCCGGTGGACTGCTTCAGGATGGGGCTCATGCTGCGTTACCGTCAATCAGATCGAATGCTTTGGCGAGGTCGTCGGGGGTCTTGACCGCGACGCTCGGAACGCCCTTGAGCCCGCGCTTGGCGAGACCGGTGAGCGCACCGGCGGGCGCGAGTTCGATGATTCCGGTGATGCCCGCGTCGGCGAACACCGCCATGTTCTTGTCCCAGCGCACGGGGGACGAGACCTGGCCGACGAGGAGGTCGAGGAACTCCTGACCGGATGCCACGGTCTGGCCGTTCTGGTTCGACCAGATCGGCAGCGTCGGGTCGCTCGGAGTCAGAGTGGCAGCGAATCCGGCGAGGTGGGCCACGGCGGGCTGCATGTAGCGGGTGTGGAAGGCACCGGCGACCTGCAGCGCGATGACGCGGCTACCGGCGACCGGGTTGTCCTTGAGCGCGTCGAGCGCGTCGAGAGCTCCGGCGACCACGATCTGGCCGCCGCCGTTGAAGTTCGCGGGCTCGAGTCCCAGCTGCTCGAGGCGGGCGAGCAGCTCCGCCTCGTCGCCGCCCAGCACCGCAGACATACCGGTCGGGGTCTGCGAAGCCGCGGCTGCCATGGCCGTACCGCGCTCGCGAACGAAAGCGACGGCATCCGTCTCGCTCAGGATCCCGGCGGCGGCCGCGGCCGTCACCTCGCCGACCGAGTGTCCGGCGACTCCGGCGACCTTCTCGCGGCGACCGTCGGCGAAGAGGGCGCTCAGCGTGAGCAGGCCGGCCGCGACGATGAGCGGCTGCGCGACCGCGGTGTCGCGGATCGTGTCGGCGTCGCTTGTCGTACCGTGCGCGGCGAGGTCGATGCCGGCGGCGTCGGATAGGCCGGCGAGCTGGTCGCGGAACCGCGCCTCAGCGAGCCAGGGTTCGAGAAAACCGGGAGTCTGGGAGCCCTGTCCGGGCGCAACAACAACAATCACGCGCTCTAGTCTGCCAGCAGGTCGCCCGCGCCCGCTGTACCGACCCCACGGTAAATGACCCCGACCCTTGGCGAGTGTCCACAAGTGCGGCCGCGAGTGGCCGGTCTGCGCGCTCGTGCGGCGCCTTTTCGGAAATTCAGGACTTCGCGTACAGGCGGATGTCGTGGCCCGGCGTGTCGAGGACGATTGCGACCGTGATTCCTGATTTTCCAAATCAGCTCGTGCCGGCGCACGGTGGACAGGATGCCGCGGCTCGCGGCGCGCGGTTCGTCCTGTCGGGCGTGCCGGGAGGCGCATCCGTCCTGTCGGACGGCGCTAGCGGCCGGGAAGCGCGGCCAACCAGCGCGTCACCGGGCCGAGCACGGCGTCGGGCGTGCGGCGCGCCCAGCGGAAGTGGTCGAACGGCGCACCGGCGTTCTCCGTGCGCGACACGTGCACCGTGTCGAGCCGCGCGGCCGGCACGCGCGCCCCGAGGTGGTCGCTCGACACGCGCGGCACGATCGGGTCGCCGTCGAGCGAGAGCATCAGCACGGGCAGGGCGAGCGCGGCGAGTTCGGCCTCGTGGTCGGCCGTGCTGCCGGCGAGCACGAACCGCCCGTTGCGGCCCTCGTAGACCCAGTCGCGCATCATCGTGCGCGGCTGCCGCCCGCCGAAGCCGACCAGGTGGCCCGGAAACCAGCCGAACGTGCCGGTGATCGCCCGGATCAGCCCGAGCTGCCCACGCCGCTTCGCGCGGCCCAGCGTCGTCGGGAAGGCGCCGTGGTGGGTCGAACCGCTCGCGAGCGTGACGACCGCACGCACGTCGCCCGGATGCCCGGCCGCGTAGAGCAGCGCGAGCTGCCCGCCGAGGCTGTGGCCGACGAGCAGGAACGGCGTCTCGAGCCCGAGGGCGGCCACCGCCGCCGGGATGTCGAGTGCGAGCGCGTGGTGGTAGCCGAAGTCGTGGGCACGCACGTCGGCGGTGGAGCTCTGCGGCATCCCGCGCAGCTCGAGCCCTGATACCCGGTAGCCGAGCTCGGCCCAGCGCGCGAGCAGCGGCCGGTAATAGTGCAGCGGAACGCCGAGCGCCGGCAGGAAGAGCACCTCAGGGCCGCTGAGACCGAACGTCTCGACGACGGTGGTCGCGTCATCCGCACTTCTGATCTCGACCGTACGGTGTCCCTGCTCGCTCACCCGCCCACCCTGCCATCCGCCGCGGCCCCCTTCGGAAACTCAGGAGATTGCGTCACCGTTCGACCGGCTACGGGCCGTGGAGCCTGCACGATGGACACAAAGTCCTGAATTTCCGAAGAAGCGGGACGACGTCGATAAGGGGCCGGGCGGATGCCGCGGCTCAGCGCTTGCGGGCCGCGTCGGGCTCGGCGATCGACCCGATGATGAGGGCGGACTGCAGGATGAGCGCCTCGCGGGCACCGGTGGCGTCCCAGCCGATGACCTCGCTGATGCGCTTCAGGCGGTAGCGCACGGTGTTGGGGTGAACGAACAGCTCGCGCGCGGTCGCCTCGAGCGACCGGCCGTTGTCGAGGTAGCACCACAGCGTCGACAACAGCTCGGTGGAGTGCTGCTGCAGCGGGCGGTAGATGCGGTGGATGAGGGTGGAACGGGCCAGCGGGTCGCCGGCGAAGGCGCGCTCGGGCAGCAGGTCGTCGGCGAGCGTCGGGCGCGGGGCGTTGCGCCAGGCGCGGGCCACGGCGAATCCGGCGAGGGCGGCCTTCGCGCTCTTCGACGCGTCGACGAGGGTCGACACCTCGTGGCCGAGCACGAGGTGTCCGGGGCCGAAGCCCGGCTCGAGCTGCGACGCGATCTCGATGAACGGCATTCGCGTTGCCCCGTCGGCCTCGTCGGCGATGGGCGTCGAGCGTCCGATCACGAGAACCAGCCGGTTGCCCTGCACGCCGATGAGCACGTCGGCGTCGAGGTGGCGCGCCGTGCGGCGCAGCTGGTCGACGTCGAGAACGCGCGGGGTGGTGCCGACCAGGACGCAGACCTCGCCGTGCCCGTTCCAGCCGAGTGCGGCGATGCGGCTGGGCAGCTCGTTGTCGTACTCGCCCGAGAGGATCGAGTCGACCACGAGGGCCTCGAGGCGGGCGTCCCACAGGCCGCGCGCCTCGGCGGCGCGGGCGTACACGTCGGCCGACGCGAAGGCGATCTCGCGCGAGTAGAGCAGGATCGCCTCGCGCAGCACGTCGTCGCCGAGACCAATGCGCGCCTCGACTACCTCGACGGTGATGCGGATGAGCTGCAGCGTCTGCTGCAGCGACACCGAGCGCAGGAGTTCGCGCGGGGCCGCACCGAAGACGTCCGCGGCGATCCACGGGGTCGACTTCGGGTCTTCGAACCAGCTGATGAAGGAGGTGATGCCCGCCTGGGCGACCAGGCCGACGGCCGACCGCCGCCCCGGTGGCATGTCGCCATACCAGGGCAGCGTGTCGTCCAGTCGTTTCAGAGTCGCCGTCGACAGCTCACCGGAGATGGTGCGCAGCCAG
>Ga0247740_1000052_pt1 | contig 54207 bp, 36 predicted proteins | sample UWRJL148409B2_FD_180942 | JGI IMG/M metagenome (GOLD analysis project Ga0247740, IMG submission 180942) | Plant litter microbial communities from Arlington Agricultural Research Station in Wisconsin, United States - UWRJ-L148-409B-2 | ecosystem: Environmental > Terrestrial > Plant litter >...
TCAAGATAATTACAATTTCTTATTTAGAATCACTCTAAACAAATCATTTCTAATCAATTGATTTTGCTACAAAAATACTTCTTTTTGCATAAAAACAGCCGTTTAGAAACAAAAAATCACGCAGCGATACAAAAAGTACTTTCAGCGTTACTTTTATAAAGACTATAGTGATAATTTTGTTGCACTTTTATGAAAGTGAATTTATGGAAAACAATAACGTACCTAAACATCTTTATTTTTACTCAGTTGGTCTGAGTTATAAAAAAGCCGATGCTGAGGTAAGAGGTAAATTTAGTTTGGATGCAATTGCAAAAACGCGTTTGCTTGAACAGGCTAAAGAAGAAGGAATAGAAAGTTTAATTGTAACTTCAACCTGCAACAGAACCGAGATCTACGGTTTTGCAGAACATCCATTTCAATTGATAAAACTAATTTGTGATAACAGCAACGGTTCAGTCGATGCTTTTCAGAAAGTTGGTTTTGTTTACAAAAATCAGGAAGCCATTAATCATATGTTTCGCGTAGGAACTGGTTTAGATAGTCAGATCTTAGGCGATTTTGAGATTATTTCTCAAATCAAGACCAGTTTTGCACATTCAAAATCTATGGGTTTAGCAAATGCTTTCTTAGAAAGATTGGTAAACGCTGTAATTCAGGCGAGCAAAAAAATCAAAAACGAAACTGAAATTAGCTCAGGCGCAACATCGGTTTCTTTTGCATCTGTACAATACATTCTTAAAAATGTAGAAGATATTGGCAATAAAAATATTTTACTTTTCGGAACAGGAAAAATCGGAAGAAATACTTGCGAAAATCTTGTAAAACATACCAAAAACGAACATATTACTTTAATCAACAGAACGAAAGACAAAGCTGAGAAATTGGCCGGAAAACTAAATTTGATTGTTAAAGATTATTCGGAGTTACACTTAGAACTTCAAAAAGCAGATGTTGTGGTTGTCGCAACCGGAGCTCAAAACCCAACGGTTGACAAAGCAATTTTGAATCTAAAAAAACCTTTATTGATTTTAGATTTATCGATTCCTAAAAACGTAAACGAAAACGTTGAGGAATTAGAAGGCGTTACCTTAATTCACATGGATTATTTGTCTCAATTGACAGATGAAACTCTTGAAAACAGAAAATTACACATTCCGGCTGCCGAAGCGATTATCGAAGAAGTAAAAGAGGAATTTGTTACCTGGACAAAAGGACGAAAATTTGCTCCAACTATAAATGCTTTAAAAGAAAAACTGAATGCAATTAAAGTTTCAGAATTAGATTTTCAAAGCAGAAAAATTGCTGATTTTAATGAAGCTCAGGCTGAAATCATCAGCAACAGAATCATTCAGAAAATCACTACTCATTTTGCCAATCATTTAAAAGACGACGATACCATGGTCGATGAAAGCATCGAATGGATCGAAAAAGTCTTTAAAATAAAAGCATCTTAAAAATAAATTTTCCACCATATAAGTCATATAAGTTCATTGAAAAGAGTTATTTACGCAGTGCTTAAATTTACTTATATGACTTATATGGTGAAGAAATAATAAAAAATGGCTGAAAAAACAATCAGAATTGGAACTCGCGATAGCGAATTAGCACTTTGGCAAGCACATACTGTCGAAAAAAAACTAAATGATTTAGGTTATAAAACCTCGATTGTTGCAGTAAAATCTACAGGTGACATTATTCTTGACAAACCGCTTTACGAACTCGGTATCACCGGAATTTTTACGAAAACTTTGGATATTGCTATGATTAATGGCGATATTGATATTGCGGTTCATTCTATGAAAGATGTTCCAACAGCTTTACCAAAAGGAATTGTTCAGGCGGCAGTTTTAGAAAGAGCCAATGTTTTGGATATTTTAGTTCATAAAGGAAATCCTGATTTTGCGAATCCAAGTACTATTGCAACCGGAAGTTTACGTCGTCAGGCACAATGGTTTAACAAATATCCTAATCATACCGTAGTTGATTTACGTGGAAACGTAAACACTCGTATGCAAAAATTGCAAGACAATAACTGGGACGGAGCTGTTTTTGCTGCTGCTGGTTTAGAGCGCATTAACCTAAAACCTGGCAACTATATCAATTTAGATTGGATGATTCCGGCACCGGCGCAAGGAGCAATGCTTGTTGTAGCAATGGAAAACGACAATTATACACTAGATGCACTTTCGCAATTAAACCATATCGAAACTGAAATTTGTACCTATATCGAACGTCAGTTTTTGAGAACCTTAGAAGGTGGTTGTACGGCGCCAATTGGGGCTTTGGTAACTTATAATGAAGACGAAGATACTTTGCATTTTCAAGGTGTTTTACTTTCGATTGATGGAAAACAAAAACTTGATATCGATAAAAAGGTCGATATTGCCGAATGGAAAAAGCTAGGTTTCTTCGCAGCTCAGGAAATCTTAAACAATGGAGGAGCAGAATTGATGGCATCTATTAAAGAATCTTTAAAAAAATAATGAGTAAATCAATTCAAATATTATCTACAAAAAAGCTATCGGGCGAACAAAAACAGGCATTGGTAAAAGCCAATATTGAAGTTGTCGAAGCTGATTTTATTCAAACCCAAAATAAATCTTTCGAACTCAAAGACCTCAACGAAAATCTGATTTTCACGAGTCAGAATGCGGTTCATAGTGTTTTAGCTGATCCGAAATCTGAAGCACTGAAAAGTAAAAATGTATTTTGCGTGGGATTAAAAACCAAGATTCTTTTATCAGAAAATGGTTTTAATGTTGTGGCTTACACCGGTTATGCAGCAGATTTAGCCGAAATCATCACTTTAATTTACCGCAACGAAAGTTTCACCTTTTTTAGCGGAAACTTACGTAGAGAAACATTACCAAAAGCGTTAAAAGATGCTGATGTAAAACTGAACGAAATTCAGGTTTACGATACCTCATTAACGCCACAGAAAATAAAAACTGCCGTTGACGGAATCTTATTTTTTAGTCCTTCCGGCGTTGAAAGTTATTTGAAAGACAACACAATCAAGAAAGAAAAGTGCTTTTGCATTGGAGAAACCACTGCCGAAGCTTTACATAAAATTACAAAAAACATCATCATTGCAGATCAGCCAACGGTTGAAGACGTAATCGAAGATGTAATTGTTGAATACAGCAATAAGCTTTAAGCCTTAGGCCATAAGCACAAAAATTTATATAGCAATACGCTTTAGGCTTTAAGCCGTAAGCAAATAATAAAACAGAAAACAACGCTTAAAGCCTAAAGCTTAAAGCCTAAAGCAACAAAAAAATGTTAAAAAACGACCTATTTTTAAAAGCATTAAAAGGAGAAACTGTTCAACGTCCGCCCGTATGGATGATGCGTCAAGCCGGAAGATATTTACCGGAATTTATCGCTTTGCGTGATAAATATGATTTTTTTACCCGTTGTCAAACTCCTGAGTTAGCAGCAGAAATTACAGTCCAGCCTATTCGCAGAATTGCTCCGGATGCAGCAATTTTATTCTCAGATATTTTGGTTGTTCCGCAGGCAATGGGAATCGAAGTTTTGATGAAAGAGAATTTTGGTCCATTTATTCCAAATCCAATTCGTTCAATGGCAGATGTTCACAGAGTTTACGTTCCGGACATTCAGGAAACTTTAGGTTATGTAATGGATGCCATTAAATTGACTAAAGAAATGCTGAACGACGAAGTACCATTAATTGGTTTCGCTGGTTCGCCCTGGACCATTTTCTGTTATGCTGTTGAAGGAAAAGGTTCTAAAAGTTTTGATACTGCAAAAGGTTTCGCTTTCTCAAACCCTGCTGCAGCACATACATTATTACAAAAAATTACAGATACTACTATTTTATATCTTAAAGAAAAAGTAAAAGCAGGTGTTGATGCCGTTCAGATTTTTGATTCCTGGGGAGGAATGCTTTCTCCGGTTGATTATCAGGAATTTTCATGGAAATACATCAACCAAATTGTTGAGGCTTTGGCAGATCATGCTCCGGTTATTGTTTTCGGAAAAGGATGCTGGTTTGCTCTTGGTGAAATGGGAAAAAGTAGAGCTTCGGCATTGGGTGTAGACTGGACTTGTTCGCCTAGAAATGCGCGTTATTTGTCTGGTGGAAACATTACTTTACAAGGAAATTTTGACCCTTCAAGATTGCTTTCTCCAATTCCTACCATCAAAAAAATGGTTCATGAAATGATCGACGAGTTCGGAAAAGATAAATATGTTGTAAATTTAGGTCACGGAATTTTACCAAATATCCCTGTAGACCACGCAAAAGCGTTTATCGACGCGGTTAAGGAATACGGGAACTAAACAGAGTATTCAGTTTTCAGTCGCAGTTTTCAGTCTAGTTTTAAGCTGAAAACTGAGACTGAGACTGAAAACTAAAAAAAACCTTAGATGTTCGCAAACCTAAACTTCACCAGAAACTCGCCATTTTCGTTTGTAGAATATGCATTTCAGGCGTATTATGCAACTGTATTTCTGATGGTTTGGCTGCATCCGGAAGAACATCCGGTGAGTCTTATAAATGATTTGGCTGTTCTAATGGCTTTCGAATTTATCATGGTGCATTCAGGAGTTTTTATGGCGGTTATGCCTAAAAAATTATCGCTTTTTGTGTTTTTTCCCATGTACGGATTGTTTGCACTGGCTTTTCATCATTCTGTCATTAATACCAATATTTTATATATTTATTTACTAACGGTTTTAAACCGGATGCGATTTGCTTTTTCTGATGTCAGTCCGGAAGTTCGGGCTATGCAAATGGGTAAATCTGCAGCGAAAGCAATGTTTTACTTCTTTTTGATTTTTGCAGTTTGTTTTGGAAATAGTATAATTCCGCAATTTGGATTAACAGAAGAATTTTTAGAAAAATCCAAGTATTTTGACACTGTAAAATCAAGCGGATTGTTTATAGAAAAGCCGTATGTACCAATATGTATGGGCTTTATATATTACTCTTTGCCGGTTTTATATTTTATTTATAGAACTATCAAAAGTTTTGGAAGAAATAACAATGATACTTTTCAGCAAGAAAAATTAATTTTCAGCAAAACAACCTATAGTCAGAAGTTTAAGTCGGATAAAAGATAAAAAATCATGCTCAACAAAGGTTTAAGAGACGAAGAAAGTATTAGAATAGAGAACACTCTCAGAACTTTACATGCGTTAATTTTTGTTCCAAAGTTTTGGAATGCCGAAGATACGAGTCTTATAGATGAACAGCTAAAGAGTTTTGGTTTAAGCCTGGAAAGAACAATTGAAATTCCTGAAGAAGAACTGATTCTTCTTTTACAACAATGTCATCTCGACTGGAATCAACAAGAACAATTTGCAGATATTTTAATAGGATTGTCACAAGAAAAACAATTTGATTTTTTAGGAAAAGCACTTGCTATTTACCAATATATACAAAAAGAAAGCAAAGTTTTTTCTTTTGGAATAAATACTAAAATTGCTTCGGCCAAAAATAAAAAGCCATGAGTTTTATTGATTGGAAAATAGACCGAATTGAAGATGTTTTGCCTAAAGAATTTTACAATTTAATAGATAAAAACAGCCATCATATTGGAAAAACTTTCCCGGTAACTCTTGCCAATTCAAATTCATTAAAAAAAGCAGAAGATTTTCTGGAAATCAGCCGTAATAAAGAAAAAACCAACGAAGGTTTTTATTTTTACGCAAGAGATATCCAAACCAACAATTTAATTGGTTATTTGTGTGTAAAAACCATTGATTACCGCATTTCAAAATGTGAATTAGGTTATTTTGTTGATGAAGATTATCAGGGAAAAGGAATAACATCAAAAATGGTTCTGGATGCACTTGCATTTTGTTTCAACGAATTGAAGATGAATAAGGTTTTTATCTGTACTTCAGAAATTAATTTAGCAAGCCAGCGAATTGCATTAAAACATAATTTTAAACAAGAAGGAATTTTGCGGGATGAATTTAGAAATGGTGACGGCGAGCTGCAAAACACTGTTTATTTCGGATTGCTTAAATCAGAATATAATAATGAAAGATAAATTTTTCTTTATTAAAGATTAACATAAACTAAACCGTAACAAGTTGTAACGGTTTAAAAATGGAAGAAGCTAAATTGAAGAAAAAAACAGGGAAGAAAGTGGTCAATAAATTAAATGCTATTGATTATTTGGAAAACAAAAAAGAATTGGAACAATGAAAGATAAATTTTACGCATACATACAAAAATTACAAGACCAGATTTGTGCCGGATTAGAAGCTGTTGACGGAACTACAAAATTCCGTGAAGATCTTTGGCAACGCCCTGAAGGCGGCGGCGGAAGAACACGCGTTATTGAAAACGGAAATGTTTTTGAAAAAGGCGGTGTCAACATTTCGGCCGTTCACGGAAAATTACCGGAAGCCATGCAAAAAATGTTTGGCGTTGGCGAAGCTGATTTTTTCGCCTGTGGGTTAAGCTTGGTTTTGCATCCTAAAAATCCGATGGCTCCTACTGTGCACGCCAATTGGAGATATTTTGAAATGTATGACGAACAAGGAAAAGTAATCGAACAATGGTTTGGTGGCGGACAGGATTTAACGCCTTATTATTTGTTTGAAGAAGATGCCAAACACTTTCATCAAACCTGTAAAACGGCTTGCGACAAACATAATCCGGAGTTTTATCCGAAATATAAAAAACAATGCGACGCTTATTTCTGGAATGCACATAGAAACGAAGCCCGCGGAATTGGCGGTTTATTTTTTGATTATTGCAAAGCAAATGAGCAAATGTCGATGGAAGATTGGTTCAATTTTGTAACTGAAGTTGGTGATAGTTTCCTAGAAGCTTATGTGCCAATTGTAGAAAGAAGAAAAAACCTGGAATATACTCCAGAAAACAGAAACTGGCAGGAAATCCGTCGTGGCCGTTATGTTGAATTTAATTTGGTTCATGACAAGGGCACTTTATTCGGTTTAAAAACCAACGGAAGAATCGAAAGTATTTTGATGAGTTTGCCTCCTCATGTACAATGGGTTTATGATCATCATGCAGAAGCGGGAAGTGATGAAGAGAAATTAGTAAATGTATTAGAAAATCCTGTGGACTGGATTTAATATATTGATCATAATATTTTATTTTTAATACCTAAAAACATAGATTTAAAATTGTAATTTAGGGTTGTTTTTGGGTATTAAAAATAAACAAATGAATTTCAAACTGATTTATATAGCATTCTTTGGAAGCGTTTTTGGGTGTTTTGCCCAAAATGATTCGCTGCAGAATCCTTATTTTAAATCGTATAATGATAATATTACCACCAGTGTTTATTACTTAGACACCTCTAATAGTTTTCAGATTGCTTCAGGCAGTCAGAATTCAGAAACATTTCTTAATCTTACTCCCAATAGAAGAGAACAGATTGGTTTTAATCTAAACTATAAAATCATTGATATTTCTCTTGGTTTTGCACCAAAATTTCTTGGAGGCAACAAAGGCGATTCAAAATCGAAGCATTTTAATTTCAATACCCGTTTTTATTATAAAAAATGGATGCAGTCGTTTACTTACATCAATCAAAAAGGGTTTTATATCAGTGATGATAATATAACGGCACAATTGCCCAATATGCGTACTATGAAAATTGGCGGTTCAACGTCGTATGTTTTCAATGATAAATTCTCTTTTAAAACATTGGTGAGTCAAAACGAATGGCAAACCAAGAGTTCCGGAAGTTTTATTCCAACTTTCTCATTTTACTACACCAATATAGACTTAAACACTCTCGATACACCCCCCGGAGATATTTATGTTTTTACTTTAGCTCCATCCTATTTCTATAATTTTGTAATTAGTAATCGGGTTTTAATTGGTGCCGGAGTTGCTTTAGGTGTTGGAATTAATGACATCAACGGAGATACATCTGCTTTGTATCAAGGTGATTTTAATTTAAAATTGGCGTATAATAACGATCGTTTCTTTGCTTTTGCAAGTATGAATGCAACAAGTTTTGCTCAGAACGATAAGGTCAGTCCGAGATTGAATGATAATATTGTTACTTTAAAACTTTCTGCAGGTTACCGATTTGATCCTCCAAAAAAAGTAAAAGAGGTTTATGATAAAGTAAATCAGAAAATAGGTTTGTAATAGCCATTAAATTTAAAATAAAACATTATGAAAAATAGAGAACGATACATAGCCCAACTAAACCGTATGCATTCCGGAAAAGGATTTATCGCAGCACTGGATCAAAGTGGCGGAAGCACACCAAAAGCCTTAGCCCAATATGGTGTACAGGAAAGCAGTTTTACGAACGATGAAGAAATGTATACGCTTGTACATGAAATGAGAACCCGAATTATAAAAAGTCCTGCCTTTGATCGCGAATATATTCTGGGCGCTATTTTGTTCGAAAATACTATGGATCGTAAAATCGACGAACAATGGACAGCCGACTATTTATGGGAGAAAAAAAACATAGTTCCGTTTTTAAAAGTCGATAAAGGACTTGCCGACCTTGCCAATGGCGTACAGTTGATGAAGCCTATTGCTAATTTAGATGAATTGTTGACTCGTGCCGTAGAAAAAAATGTTTTTGGCACTAAGATGCGTTCTGTAATTAAAGAAGCGAATGCAGCTGGAATTCGTGAAGTAGTCGAACAACAATTTGCGGTAGGTTTACAAATTTTCGAAAAAGGACTTATTCCTATTATCGAACCTGAGGTTGATATTTACAGCGCTGATAAAGAAAAGTCAGAAGAAATTCTAAAAGAAGAAATCAAAAAGCAGCTTAATTTACTGGGCAAAGAAGTAAAAGTAATGCTGAAATTGTCTATCCCGACTGTGAATGATTTTTACCAAGAATTAATGTCAGATCCGCATGTGGTGCGTGTTGTGGCATTGTCCGGCGGATACGGTCAGGATGAAGCCAATGATAAGCTTTCGCAAAACCACGGATTGATTGCCAGTTTCTCGCGAGCATTATCCGAAGGTCTTTCAGCTGGTCAATCTGATGCTGATTTTAATACTAAATTGGGCAAAACCATCAAAGAAATTTATGCCGCTTCTATAACATAATCGAAATGCTCTTTAATACATAAAAAAATCCCCGAAAGTTTCAATTTTCGGGGATTTACTTTTTATAATTTACAACTATTTAGAGGTTAATTCCTGAGTCAAATCTAAAGTTTGAAGAATGATATTTTTATCAGATTTCAACGAGTTCAATTTAAACCCAAAAACCAATTTATTGTTGATTAACTTTTTAGGAGATTCAAATGTGATGTCTGAAAATTGTTCCGAAAACTTGCTGAATTTCCCTAAATCCGCAGGGTTAGCTTCGCCAGATTTACCAAATGCATTTATTAGTTCAGCCATATTTAGTTTTCCAAACATATAGTTTTTCTTCAAATCCTTTTTGGCTTCGCCGGAAAATGTACCGTTACTGGCATTAAAATAATCCAGTGTATTCGCTATTACAATAACATCTTTGTCTTTTTTGATGAAGATATCTCCGTACTCTTTGGTTCCGGTAACAACATAGTAATTGTCTTTTTGTACCAGTACTTTTTTGCGAACGCCCAACTGCATCAATTTATCAGCAAAAGTAGGATGCGTCGAAGTAAAAATCACAGAAAATAACGGAACTGATTTTTTAGTCTTTTTATCGATTATTTTCTCTTCATAGTTTTCATCGTATTCGTATGACTTGGTCATGACCTCAATGTCCTTAAAACCGTATAAAAATGCGCTTAAATCACCATCAAAAAGTGTTGCGGCAGCTTCTTCATCAACAATTGTCGAAATTAAATCGGTAACAACGGCAATATCTTCTTTTACCAGTTTTGGACTTTGAAATATATCTGCCATTAGAGACGGGAAATTTTCCAGCGCCGCTTTTGTATTTAAATGATACGACATATAACCCAAAGGCTTTTGTGAAGGGAAATAATTAAAAACATTCTTGTTTATTTTTCTATTCGTGACTTTACTCACCACTTCGGCAAGCTCCGGCGAATATTCGACAACTTCTTCTACACGCGCATTATTATTGTCAAAATAAAAATCAAGATTAATACCTTTTATAAAATTTCCAAAACTTTTCTGCATAGGCAAAAACTTATCATAACCTCCAAAAATGGCCATTGGATAATTGGACATAGAATATAAACTTGTCATTGCAGCGCTATAATTGATCCAGGACGAAATATCGGCATTAGCGTTTATTTTTTCTGAACTTGGTGCAGTAAATCCATTTTCGAACAATGATTTTATAATCTGATTTAACTTTTCTGTTTGTTCCAGATTAAAAGTAGCTTCCTGAATCGTGTACGGTGCGCTTGCGGTATACTCTTGTTCCCCATTATACGGAACCAGAGCTTCTTCAACCACAATTGGAGCATCATTTATTGGCGCATCTATTATGATAGAAGGCTCTTCCGTTGTTGTTTCTTCGTAGACCTCATCAACAGCAACAGAATCTTGCCAAACGGTTTGACTTTCGGTGGTATAAAACCTCGAAGGAAGTCTTTGGGTTAATTCCAGAATAACCAAGTAATTATCGTTCCATGCAAATGTTTTGTTCTTGCCTCTTGCATTAAAAACAGCATATTTACCCAGATCCTGAATCTGTACATTTCCAGCTGAACCATTCCCAAATTCCTTTATTATAAATTGTTTGACCGCTTCTTTGCTTTTTACAGGAATTGTAACCTGATAGTACGGAATACTGTCTGAGAATTTTCCGTGAATGGTTATTTTTTGATCTAACTGAATAAGCTCGGTATATTTTGTAAAATCTAAATCAGGTTTTTTAGCACTGTATTTGGCTATAATAGGATGATTCAGGATTTCGGCAACGCTTACTTTTTTAGAAAGCTGATTTCCGTTAAACTGAACAAAATAATCGTATTCGTTTTTATTGATTTGTCCAAAAGTTAAATACGTGGCGAGTAATAAAAATAAAGTATAAAAATGCTTCATAAATCAGGGAGTTAATTGGATTGTATTGTTCATTAAAGCCGATTTTTTAAGTACGCTGTACATACTTTGTTTTAAAAATACGGTCTTTTTGTTTTGTGAAATTTTACTGTTTGGGTTTTGTACTGCCTGTACATCTTTATCGAATGTATAAATGGCAATAATATTGGCTGCTTCAAGATCTTTCTTTTTCTTAGGATCTTTAACCACTTTTTCGGGAACCGGATAAGAAGCAATTCTTTCGAAATTTTTTTCGCTTCCGCTAAAGTGAATCTGATCGCGCTGATTGTTTATCGTATTCACAACCGTATTCAAAGCTTTTAAATTGGCATAATTGAGTTTGATGATGAAAACATAATTGTCAAAATCAGTTTTGGTTGTTACGTTTGTAATTCCGTCGATTTTTGAAGCTTTTGTTTTAAAATCTTCCAGTTTTTTGGTGATTTCCTGTTCGTTAGGAATTTTTACTCCATCGACTTCTTCCAGCCACATTGCTGATTTTGTTTTAAACCAGGATTTCGAAAAGTCGACCATGAGGGTATATTCACCACTTTGATCGTCGTGGTGTTTGATTCTTTCTGTTATTTCAAAGCAACTTGTTAAAAGTAAACAACAGCATAAAGCGAGAAATTTCTTCATTAGACAAATTTAACTGGAAAATTTTTAAAAACCATGAGATTAAAAAATTCCTGAAACTTATTTATAAAATGAAAAACACAAGAACGTTTTGAGAACTTTTAAAATTAAAGTCAAAAACTAAAAAATCAGTAAATTTTTAGATAATATTAACGGATTCTGTTATACGCTAACAGCCTTATTCTGTTCATTTTTCTTTAACTTTGCGACACTTATTAAAAAGCAATACAATCTTCAAAAAAATAAAAAAACAAATGTAGTTTTTAGAACAGGAATTAATTAATCTGCTTTCAAGTAAATTGGGTTAAAATCTGAAATCTAAAATCTAAAAATCTAAAATTATATGTTCCCATTACAAAGAAACCGCCGTTTAAGAACCAATGAATCTATTCGTTCTTTAGTTCGTGAAACAAGTTTGAGTCCACAGGATTTTATGCTTCCCATGTTTGTTGCCGAAGGAAAAGATGTAAAAGTAGCTATTCCGTCAATGCCGGGAATCTACCGTCATTCCTTAGACAACACCATCAAAGAAGTAAAAGAGGCCTGGGATTTAGGCATCAAAGCGGTGAATATTTATGTAAAAGTTAGCGACAATTTAAAAGATAACAAAGGTGTTGAAGCCTGGAATAAAGATGGTTTGATGCAACAAACGATTCGCGCCATTAAAGATGCTGTTCCGGAAATGATTGTAATGCCGGATGTGGCTTTGGATCCTTATTCTATTTACGGTCATGACGGAATAATAGAAAACGGTCAATTGGTAAACGATGCTACGGTTGATGCTTTGACCCGAATGAGTTTAAGTCATGCCGAAGCCGGAGCCGATTTTGTGGCACCAAGCGACATGATGGACGGAAGAGTTTTAGCAATCAGAAAAGCATTAGAAGAAAACGGACATCACAATGTGGGAATCATGAGTTATAGTGCCAAATATGCTTCGGCATTTTACGGACCTTTTCGTGATGCATTAGATTCTGCTCCGGTAGATTCTCAAAATATTCCTAAAGATAAAAAGACGTATCAAATGGATTACGCAAATAGAATTGAAGGAATTCGCGAAGCATTATTAGATGTTGAAGAAGGTGCAGATATCGTAATGGTAAAACCGGGGATTGCTTATTTAGACATTGTTCGTGAGGTAAAAAATGCCGTTCATGTACCAGTGGCGGTTTACCAAGTATCTGGTGAGTACGCTATGGTAAAGGCCGCAGCAGAAAGAGGATGGTTAGATCATGACAAAATTATGATAGAGCAACTATATTGCATTAAGCGTGCGGGTGCCAGTATCATCTCAACTTATTTTGCAAAAGAAGCAGCTTTACTATTAAATAAATAATCATGAAAAACGTATTATTCTTATCCGCACTTTTAGCTTTTACATCTTGTAAAAAAGAAGCAACTGAAGAATCTGTTCAGGATCCTACAGAAAATTATTCAGAAGGACATTCGGCGGAAGCCAAAACTCCGGAAGCTTTAGGAAAACAAATTTTTGAAGGACAAGGAAATTGCATTTCATGCCATCAGGTTGATCAAAAAGTAATTGGGCCAAGTATCAAGGAAATTGCCAAAATATATAAAGATAAAAAAGGCGATATGGTTACTTTCTTAAAAGGAAATGCTGAACCAATCGTAGATCCTAGTCAGTTTGCAGTTATGAAAACGAATTTACCTATTACTCAGGCAATGTCTGATGAGGAGTTGAAAGCGATAGAAAGCTATATTTACAGCAATTTAAAGTAGTTTTAACGATTCCTGCTGACATACTGTTGTCATTGCATCGTTTTACATTTAAAGCTTAATAAAAAATAGCGCAAAATGATAATTCAAAAATTCAATGTAATTGGTATTTCGGTAAGAACGACAAACGAAAATGGTCAATCCGGAAAAGACATTCCGGCACTTTGGAGCCAATTTATGAGCGAAGAAATTCAAAGTAAAATTCCAAATAAAGTTTCGGAGGATCTATTTTGTATTTATACCGATTACGAAAAAGATCATACCAAACCTTACACTACAATTTTAGGCTGTAAGGTTGAAAGTTTGGATGTTGTACCTGAAAATATGATTGGTAAAACAATTGAGTCAGCAAATTATAAAGAATTGATTGCCAAAGGAAACTTGTACGAAGGAATTGTTTTTAATAAATGGCTGGAAATATGGAACTCAGATTTAGATCGAAGTTTTACGGCAGATTTTGAAGTTTATGGTGAAAAGACTGAAAACCCGCAAAAAGCAGAAGTTGCTATCTACATCGCACTTCAATAAAATATAGAAACAAAAACGGCGCTAAAATTAGCGCCGTTTTTTATTTAATATATTGTTGATTCCATTCATACATTCCCTTTGTCCACTCATATATCTCTTTACTCACATATAAATTCCCTTGTTCCATAGGAACATTTCGTCGGTAGAAAAATTATATTGTGATCGTTATTTTACGTTCCGTAGGAACGTTTGATTTTGACATCATCATTTTTTTAAAACAATCTAACACATCAAACCTTCCTACGAAACGTAAACTTGGGTCGCTATTATTTTTCTACCGACGAAACATTCCTACGGAATCATAAATCGGTATAAAAAAGTGAAAAACTTTGTTTTTATTTTTATATTCAGTTGTTCCATAGGAACATTTCATCGGTAGAAAAAATATATTGTAATCGTTATTTTACGTTCCGTAGGAACGTTTGATTTGACATCATCATTTTTTTCCAGCAATCTAACCATATCAAACGTTCCTACGGAACGTAAACTTGGCTGGCAATTATTTTTTCTACCGACGAAACATTCCTACGGAATGATAAACAGGGGTAGAAAAGTGAAAAACTCTGCTTTTATTAAACAAATAATCATAGAAAAGGGACTTTCTCGAAAATCGAAAAAGCCCCTTTTTTATATCATAACACAGTAAAAAATTACCAGATTTTAACTCTCTTCTCAGGTTCAACATACATTGCATCTCCTTTTTTGATTCCGAAAGCCTGGTAAAAAGCATCTACGTTCTGGATAGGCACAACCGCTCTGTACATTCCTGGTGAATGTGGATCAGTTTTAACCTGACTTTTGATAGCTTCATCTCTTGATTTTGTTCTCCAAACTGTCGCCCATGAAATAAAGAAACGTTGTTCCGGAGTAAATCCGTCGATTAATCCAGGATTACCATTTGCTTTCAAATACAATTGTAATCCGTCGTAAGCAGCGTTAATTCCACCTAAATCTCCAATATTTTCACCTAAAGTAAATTTACCATCTACGTGAATTCCAGGTAAAGGCTCTAAAGCGCTGTATTGATCAGCAAGCTTTGTACCTAATGCAGTAAATTGTTTTAAATCATCAGCAGTCCACCAGTCAACAAGGTTTCCGTCTGCGTTGTAACGTGCACCAGAATCATCAAATCCGTGAGAAATCTCGTGTCCGATTACAGCACCAATTCCACCATAATTAACCGCTTCGTCAGCCTGGTAATTGTAGAAAGGTGGTTGTAAAATCGCCGCTGGAAAAACAATCTCGTTGTAAGACGGGTTGAAATAAGCATTTACAGTTTGCGGAGACATTCCCCATTCTGTTTTATCCACCGGTTTACCTAATTTCGCTAAGTTTTCTGCGTAAGCCCATTTTGATATATTTCTTGAATTATCAAAATAAGTTCCGCCTTCGTTAACATTTTTAAGTTCTAGTTTAGAGTAATCTTTCCATTTATCAGGATATCCAATTTTAATGGTCAGTTTCTTCAATTTTTCGATTGCTTTTGTCTTAGTTTCTGCAGACATCCATGGCAATGCATTGATTCTGTTTTCATAAGCCAACATTACATTAGCAATCATATTCTTTGCTTTATCTTTTGCTTCAGCAGGAAATAATTTCTCTACATACAATTTTCCTAAAGCTTCTCCGGTTACACCGTTGATTACCTGTAATGCAACTTCTTCACGCGGACGTTGTTTCAAAGCACCTGTTAATGTTTTTCCGTAGAAATCGAAATTTGCATTTTCAATATCAGTAGATAAAGTTGAAGCTGTTCTGTTTAATAAAGTCCATTTAAGGTATTCTTTCCAGGCTTCTACTTTCTTTTCTGTTAAGGTTTTTTCTAACGCAATCATATAACGCGGCTGTGCTACATTTACTGTATCCAGTTTTGCCATACCAATTCCGGTAAAATATTTATCCCATTGAATAGAAGGTGTATTCTTTTTTAAGTCAGCAACAGCAGTTGGATTGTATTGTTTTCTACGGTCTCTGCGCTCAACACGGTCTAATCTCGGAGCAGACAATTCAATTTCTAATGCAAGGATTTGTTTTGCGCTCTCTTTTGCTTTTGCCGGAGATTCTCCTAAATACTGCATCATTCTTGCAACGTGTACTTCGTATTTCTCACGTTTTTCTTTCGAATCCTTATCATCTGCGTTGTAGTAATCTTTATCAGATAATCCTAAACCGCCCGGACTTAAGTTTACCGAGTTTTTGTTACTGTTTTTTGCATCAGCACCCACATAAACTCCAAAGAAACCAATTCCTCCCTGAGGCTGCATTTCGATAAAGAAATTTTGTAAATCGGTTACGTTTTTAATCGCATCGATTTTCTTTAAATAAGGCTGAAGTGGTTTTACTCCATTTTTATTACGTCCTACAGTATCCATAATCGTATTGAACAAAGCAATTGCTTTACCCTGATCTGTATTCGATTTGTACTTAGGATCTTTTGACGCTTCTTTTAAGATAGCAAGTGCATCATTATCTGTCTTTTGACGTAGTTCATTAAAACTTCCCCATGAATTTCTATCACTTGGAATTTCAGTCTTTTCTAACCAGGCTCCGTTTACATAACGGAAGAAATCCTGACCAGGACTTACTTTCGTATCCATATTAGAAAGATTAATTCCCGGCTCTTTTGGTTTAGCATTTTGTGCTTCGATTGTAACACAACAAAGCATTGCTGAAAATGCACAAAACACAGATTTGTTAAGCTGTTTTATCATTTTTATTTATTGAATTAGTATATATACAAACGTATTGTTATTATTTTGAATTCTATGTTAAATTTTATCAATAATTGATTTGAGAATTTATGTTCAACTATTTTAACCCAAAATGTCTTCTAAAATATTTAAAATTTACTTTTTAGAATAATATCATAACAAAAAACGACGCTTTATCAGCGCCGTTTTTATTATTTATGAATTACCAGATTTTAACTCTTTTATCCGTATCAACATACATTTTTTCTCCTTTTTTGATACCGAAAGCATCATAAAAAGCATCAACATTTTGAAGCGGAACGTAAGCTCTGTACATTCCTGGAGAATGCGGATCTGTTTTTACCTGATTTTTAATTGCTTCATCTCTCGTTTTGGTTCTCCATACGGTTGCCCATGAAATAAAGAAACGTTGTTGCGGAGTGAATCCATCAATTAATCCAGGGTTTGGATGTGATTTTAGATACAATTGTAAACCATCATAAGCAGCATTGATACCTCCTAAGTCACCAATATTTTCACCTAAAGTAAAATTACCGTCTACGTGAGTTCCCGGCAATGGCTCTAAAGCGCTGTATTGATCTGCCAAAGCTTTACCAAGTGCTGTAAATTGTGTTAGATCTTCCGGTGTCCACCAGTCTACCAAATTTCCTTCGGCATTATAACGTGCTCCTGAATCATCAAAACCATGAGAAATTTCATGACCAATAACAGCTCCAATTCCACCATAATTAACCGCTTCGTCAGCCTGATAATTGTAAAATGGAGGCTGTAAAATTGCTGCAGGGAAAACAATCTCGTTATAAGATGGATTGTAATACGCATTTACAGTTTGCGGTGACATTCCCCACTCTGTTTTATCAACAGGTTTATTTAGTTTTTCGATTCCTTTTTTGAAATTCCATTTGTTCAGGTTACGGGCATTATCAAAATAACTTCCACCATCTGCTACACTTTTAATTTGAAGTGCAGAATAGTCTTTCCATTTATCCGGATAACCTACTTTGATTGTAATTTTATTTAATTTTTCAATCGCTTTTACTTTGGTAGCCGCAGACATCCATGTTAAATTGTTGATACGATTTTGGTACGCCAAAATAATATTATGAATCATATCTACTGCTTTGGCTTTAGCTTCTGCAGGAAATACTTTTTCAACATATAACTTCCCAAGTGCTTCACCTACGGTATTGTTTACTACTTGTAATGCTTTTTCTTCGCGTGGTAATTGTTTTATAGCTCCTCTTAAGGTTTTACTGTAAAAATCAAAATTAGCAGTTTCAATATCTGTTGATAATTTTGTAGAAACGGTGTTTAATAAATCCCATTTTAAATATTCTTTCCACTGTGCTACTTTATTTTCACTAAAAATAGTTTGCAAAGCTTTCATATACTTTGGCTCCATTACCACTACAGTATCTAATTTTGCCAGGCCAAGACCCGTAAAATAAGCATCCCATTTAATGGCCGGCGTTATTTTTTGAAGTGCAGCAATTGTCATCGGGTTGTATTGCAAACGGCTGTCTCTGCTTTCTACACGATTTAATCTTGGCTTAGATAATTCTGTTTCTAAAGCTAAAATTGTGGCTGCGCTTTGTTTTGCTTTTTCTGGCGATTCGCCAATAAACTGCATCATCTTCGCTACATGAAGCTCGTATTTTGCTCTTTTTTCTTTAGAGTCTTTATCTTCAGAAGTGTAGTAATCTTTATCCGGTAAACCCAACTGACTTACACCAAGAGTTACAGAGTTTTTAGAACTGTTTTTTTCATCGGCACCAATATAGATTCCGAAAAAAGCAGCTGTACCTTCCGGTTCAACCTCAACTAAATACTTTTGAAGATCAGCAACGTTTTTAATGGCATCAATCTTTTTAAAGTAAGATTGCAAAGGTGCAATTCCGGCTTTGTTTCTTCCAACGGTATCTAAAATTGTTGAAAATAAATTAACTGCTTTTCCCTGATCGGTGTCTGATTTATATTTTGGATTTTTAGATGCTTCTTTCAGGATAGACATTGCATCTTTGTCTGTTTTCTTAATCAATTCATTAAAACTTCCCCATGTCGTACGATCACTCGGAATTTCAGTTTGATTAAGCCAGGTTCCGTTTACATATTGAAAAAAGTCCTGACTTGGACTAATTTTGGTATTCATGTATGACACATTAATACCCGGTTCCTTTGGAGTTGCATTTTGAGCTTTAACAGCTGTAAATGAAACTGCTGCAAAAAAGGCGCAGAACAAGGGTCTGCTAAGTTGTTTTTTCATTTATATTTAAGTTTTTGGTCGTTATACAAACGTATTCCTAATATCTGAAACGCTATGTTAAAATTATTGAAATAATCGCAAAAAAGTGACTTATCCTAACATTTTAATCGATATCATCGAATATTTTCATGTATTTATTACCGGTTTCTAACTGAATATTAGAATAGTTTTTGGAATATTTGTTACAAATAATTCAAATAAAAGTGAGAGCCAAAATACAAAATGCTGTTTCCGGAAGAATCGATGCCATCGGGTTACCGATATTGGCGTTATGTTGGGTAAGTTTTTTTTGGGGTACAACCTGGCTTGCCTCAAAAGAGGGTGTTAGATATATGCCAGCTTTGCAATTGGTAACCATTCGTCAGTTTTTAGGTGGAATTTTATATGTAGTTTATTTTTTAATAAAGAAAGAACCCTGGCCAAAAGGAAAAGAATGGCGAACCATATTCGTATTAGCAATTTTAAACTTTATGCTTAGTAATGGCTTAAGTACCTGGGGCGTTAAATACATGAGTAGCGGATTAGGGGCAATAATTACTGCTCTTTTCCCCATCTTTATCATTATTATTAATTTTTTTAACGGCTACAAAATAGCAAGAATGGCTTTGCTTGGAATTTTAATTAGTTTTGGAGGTATTTGTATTCTTTTCATCGATTATATTGCTGATATATTAAAACCAGAATTTCAATTCGGGATTATTTTAATGACTATATCTACTATTACATGGGCTTTTGGAATTTTACAAACAAAGAAAAAAGCAGCAAGTTTTAACCCTTATTTTAGTTTAGGATTACAAATGCTGATCTCAAGTATATTTTTATTTGGAATTACTGAAGCTACAGGAATTAATATTCCATTTGCTGAAATCCCAATGCCTTCATGGTGGGCAATTGCCTATTTAGTTATTATTGGTTCGGTTTTAACTTTTATCGCTTTTATCTATTCATTGAAAAATCTTCCAACAGAAATTAGCAGTATTTATGTTTATATCAACCCGATTGTGGCTATGGTTTTAGGGTCTTTTATTTTTGGAGAAATACTTACAAAGGCCGTTGCAATTGGCGCAGTTGTCACACTAACCGGAGTATATTTGGTCAATAAATCTATTAGAAAGTCTAAATTGAAATAGTTAGCCACGAATTCACGAATGATTTTTACTCTTGCAAGATAAATGACAAACTAAACTACAATTAAAAGGATAATCTATTTCTTAAACAATAGCCCAAACTTGTTAAAAACCAACCTCAACTAGTATTTTAAAATGTGCTTTTCGTATTTTTGCGCCAAATTATTTTTATGAAATCGTTTCTTTATAAATACCGCAAATTTTTTATTGTTCTAATAGTATTTTCAGCTGTAACCATCTCTTTATTTTATTCGGCTTTAAAGCCACAAAAAACATTGCCCATTTACAATCCGGCTGATGTAAATCCTGAATTGGTAGACAGCACGATTCAATACAAAAGCAAATATCATACAATAGCCAATTTTAAATTTGTAAACCAAAACGGAGATACGATTACACAAAAAAATTACGAAGGTAAAATTTATGTAGCCGACTTTTTCTTTACGACTTGTGGTTCGATTTGTCCAAAAATGACAACCAATCTTGAAGATGTTCAAAAAGCAATTTTGAATAATCCAAAAGTAATGTTGCTTTCGCATACCGTTTTTCCTGAAGTTGACAGTATTCCGGTTCTTAAAGAATATGCCATCAAACATCATGTTGTTGACAGTAAATGGAATTTGGTTACGGGAGACAAAAAAGAAATCTATACAATGGCCAGAAAATCGTATCTGGCGGTAAAACTAGGTCGACCTGATCAATTGTATGATATGGTACACACAGAGAATTTTGTTTTGGTCGATCAAAAACGACGTGTTCGTGGTTTTTATGACGGAACGAATAAAGAAGAAATTCAACGCCTTTTAGAAGACATCAATTTCTTGTGCCAAGAGTAAAATCCCTTATTTTTAGAAACATTTAGCATTTACAAAAGTGTTAAATGCCTTGAAATAAAGAATAATTGCCTACTTTTGCAATCTAAATTCAATCTAAATAAGCTTTGCAAAATACTATCCATACTCTAAAAAAAGGCGAGAAAGCCATTATCAAAGATTTTGATATCGATCTTATTCCTCTAAAATTATTAGAAATGGGTTGTTTGCCGGGCAACTTAGTCGAATTGCTTCAAATTGCTCCTTTTGGAGATCCATTATATTTAGATATAAATGGTTCGCACGTAGCCATTCGTGTTGAAACTGCTCGTGAAATTGAAGTTGAACTCATCAAAACCAATTTGTAATGAGCATTCAAAATATCAATGTTGCCCTTATTGGGAATCCTAATACAGGAAAAACTTCCGTTTTTAATCAGCTTACAGGACTTAATCAACAAGTAGGGAATTATCCCGGAATTACGGTTGAGAAAAAAATTGGCTTCTGTAAATTACCGCAAAACATTAAAGCCAATATTCTGGATTTACCCGGAACCTATAGTCTGAACGCAAGTTCTATGGACGAAAGTGTGGTTATTGAACTTTTATTAAACAAAAACGATAAATTATATCCGGATGTAGCGGTAGTGGTTACAGATGTTGAAAATCTGAAACGAAATTTACTGATTTACACTCAAATAAAAGACCTTGAAATTCCGACGATTTTAGTCATCAATATGTCGGACCGTATGGAAAGCAAAGGAATTACTTTAGATATTCCGTATCTGGAAGAAAAACTAAAAACTAAAATTGCCTTAGTAAGCTCGCGTAAAGGTTTAGGAATCGATGCATTAAAGGAACTCATTGTTTCTTATAAAACCATTCCGAATGAACCTTGCCTGAATGCTTCGGTTATTGACGAAGAATATTTTCAAAAATTACAGCATGCTTTTCCTAATCAATTATTGTATAAATTATGGTTGGTGATTACGCAGGATGTGAATTTTTCGAATTTAGATCGAAATGAAATCAGAAGTACTTTTACTAAATCACATTCAGAATTAAAGCGTTTACAGCAAAAAGAAACCATAAAACGTTATCAATTCATCAATGATGTTTTGAAAGAAGGCTTAAAAGTCGATGCCTCGATGGCAAAAGACTTTAGAGCCAAACTTGATCGTGTTTTAACGCACAAAGTTTGGGGTTATATCATTTTCTTAGCCATTTTATTTTTGATTTTCCAATCAATTTTTAGCTGGTCAACAATTCCAATGGATTTTATCGACAGCACTTTTGCTTCTTTAAGCAGTTGGGTGGCTCAGGAATTACCAAGCGGCATCCTGACTGATTTACTCTCGCAGGGAATTGTACCGGGAATTGGCGGTGTTATTATTTTTATTCCGCAAATTGCCTTTTTATTCCTGTTCATTTCGATTCTGGAAGAAAGCGGTTATATGAGTCGTGTTGTCTTTTTGATGGATAAAATCATGCGTAAGTTTGGACTATCCGGAAAAAGCGTCGTGCCTTTAATTTCAGGAACGGCCTGTGCGATTCCGGCAATTATGGCGACCAGAAATATCGAAAACTGGAAAGAACGCCTTATTACGATTTTGGTAACTCCATTCACAACTTGTTCTGCAAGACTACCTGTTTATACTATTATCATTTCATTGGTTATTCCGGAAGAACGCTTATTTGGTTTTCTAAATGTGCAAGGTTTAGCCTTGATGTTGTTGTATTTATTAGGTTTTGGAACAGCCATTCTTTCGGCCTATATCTTAAATAAAATATTAAAAATAAGTGCCAAAACGTATTTCGTAGTCGAAATGCCAAGCTATAAATTGCCTCTTTTCAAAAACGTTGCAATTAATGTTGTAGAGAAAACAAAAGCTTTCGTTGTTGGAGCCGGTAAAATCATTTTGGCGATATCTGTTATCTTGTGGTTTTTAGCATCATACGGTCCCGGAAAAGATTTTAACGAAGCCGAATCTATCGTAAAAGAAAGATTTGTGGATAAACCTCTTGACGAAACTGAATTTGAAAACGAAGTGGCTTCTCAAAAATTAGAGAACTCGTATATCGGGATAATGGGTAAAGCCATTGAGCCAGCCATTTCTCCTTTGGGTTATGATTGGAAAATAGGAATTGCCATTATCAGTTCGTTTGCTGCGCGTGAGGTTTTCGTAGGAACACTTGCTACGATTTACAGTGTAGGAAGCAGCGATAACGAAGCGACCATAAAAAGCAAAATGCAGGAAGAAATAAATCCTCAAACGGGTCAGAAAATCTTCAATTTTGCTTCCGGAATTTCATTGTTATTGTTCTATGCTTTTGCCATGCAGTGCGCCAGTACATTGGCTATTACCAAAAAAGAAACCAACTCCTGGAAATGGCCTGCCATGCAGCTTTTCCTGATGAGCGGTCTTGCTTATTTTGTAGCGCTGTTTGCGTATCAACTTTTAAAATAAACGATCATGGTACAAGAAATTATTGCCTTTGTCATATTATTTATCGCTGTTGGTTTTTTGATTAAAAAATTCTTTTGGAAATCTAAAAAGAAGAAAGATTGCGGCGAAGGAAATTGTGGGTGTTCTTAGAGGAAGGTTCTGAGTTGCTGAGGGACTAAGATTCTAAGGTTTTACACCACAGAGATTCACGAAGGATTCACAGAGACTCACAAAGTATTATATTGTTATGTCAGACTGAGCGAAGTCGAAGTCCGCAAAGATTTTGTACCACAGAGATTCACTAAGGTTTCACAGAGGTTCACAAAGATTTTTTTATATTATTCTGAAGCTTTGTTGCGCGAAAAGTTCACAAAGCAATGTATAAATTTAGATTAAAATTAAAACATAAAAAAAATGGCTTCAATTATGAAGCCATTTTTTATTAATGAAACCTGATTTTATTTAGTAGTAAAAATTCTGTTATTTTTTTACAGATAATTACTTTATAAGTTTAAAATTAGCTATTTTCGATGCAATTAATAAACTAACTAAAATACAGAAATGGCGAAAAACTTTAGATCAAGATTTTGGAAATTAAGTAAATGGTCTGCCGGACTTTTTATTTTATTATTTGCATTTAGAATGCTTTATGGTTATGTCGCAGCAGATCCGGCTTCTCGCAATGATTACAGCGATAATTTTTTTGGAAGTATTGATAATCTGCGAAAAAATTATGCCTCAGAAAAAATCGCAATCAAAGGAGATATTCAGGCTGCACCAAATATGGCATCGAGTCAGAAATTTGAAAAGACAGCTTCAATCAAAGCAAAAACATCTGAATTTGATAAAGATGAGAATCTCATTAAATCAAAAACAAAATCATACAATGCTATCATTCAATATGAACAAAATCTGGGACAAAAAGGCAATAGACAGATTCATTTGCTCATTGGAATAAATCCTGCAAAATTCGAGAATTTCTATCTTGAACTTCAAAAAATTGGAATGCTGAAGGACACAGAAATCACAAAAGTTGACAAAACAAACGAATACCGTCAACTGAATGCTAAAAAGATTTCGATCGAAAAAATGCTTCAATCGCTTATTGAACTAAAGTCAAAAGGAGGCCAAATTGCCGATTTTATTTCCCTGAATGATAAAATTTTAGAAGTTGAAGAGCAATTGCAGGGATTGGGAGTTGAACTTGGAAATTTTAATACCGAAAATGAATTCTGCACCGTAAGATTTTCAATGTACGAAGGAGCGACAGAAAAAAGTATAAGCTTTATTCACAGAACAAAAGTTGCCCTTGAATGGACTATAAAATATTTTGCAATTATTGCAATTACTTCACTTTTCATCTTAATAGCGATCTTTGTTTTACTTTCGATAATTGATAAACTAAAAATTATAACGGCAGTAAATAATAAACTAAATCAATAAAATAAAAAAATGGCTTCAATTATGAAGCCATTTTTTATTACTGAAAACTGAAAACTGAAAACTGAGACTGAGACCGTAAACTATTTAATCCCCTCCCACTCTGCGTAGAACTGAGCCAGGAATAGCTCCATGTATTTATGTCTTTCGGCAGCGATTTGCTTTCCGGTTTCAGTATTCATTTTATCTTTTAAAAGTAAAAGTTTTTCGTAAAAATGATTTACGGTTGGTGCATTATTTTTTTTATATTCTTCTTTTGTCATATTGGTTACCGGAGCGATTTCAGGGTCATATAAGGCACGATTTTTAAATCCGCCATAATTGAACGCTCTTGCCACTCCTATTGCGCCTATTGCATCTAAACGATCCGCATCCTGCACGATATTCAATTCTATAGAAGAGAACTTCTTCTCGAAATTTCCGCCCTTAAAAGAGATGTTTTCGATAATGTTTACTACATGCTGAATAATAACTTCTTCAACATTTTCTGATTCTAAAAATAAACGTGCTGTTTTTGGTCCGATGGTTTCATCTCCATTATGAAATTTACTATCGGCAATATCGTGGAGTAAAGCTCCTAACTGAACAACGGTAAGATTACAATCTGTGTCTTTTGCAATTAAAAGTGCATTTTTATAGACGCGCTCGATATGAAACCAATCGTGTCCGCCTTCGGCATCATTTAGTTTCTCTTTTACAAAAACGATTGTTTTGTTTATCAGTTCAGAATTATTCATAGTTTGTTTTGTGTTTATCTGCTTGGTTAATGGCACACAGATTTTACGGATTTACGCAGATTATTTTTTAATTGCGTCTTTCGAAAATCCTTATTGAATAAAAAATGTTGATTGTCAAAGTTTTTCAACCTCAACAATCAACAATATGTTTTAATTGTCAATATTAGAAATCAATTGCAATACCAATGTCAATTGCAATATCAAAAATCAATTTAAATTTTAATCTAAAATCAGAAATCTGCAATCTAAAATTTTTACAATCTCGCTGGTTCTACCCATTTAAAGATGTGTGATTCCTGTGGAATTACCAATCTCTCAGAGATTCTGGCCATACGTCCTGGTAATTTCATTAAATAATCACGAGCTTTTTCGGCTTCGTCTGTCAAACCCGACATCTTATCAATTTCCCACTTGTCCATTAATTTTTGCATGATATCAACATAATCGCTTGCGGTGTAAACCCCAATACGTTGTGCCGAATCAGAAAATTGCTCGAAAGCTGAACTGATCTTTTGACCTGATTCTCTTAAGAAATGTGCCGGCATAACGATTTTTTGTTTCATCATGTATTGAAACGCCAACATCATTTCGCTGGGATCAACTGCAAAAATTCTCGTAACAAATTCGCTATATGCATGGTGATGACGCATTTCGTCACCTGCAATCATTTTACACATTTTAGACAACTTGTTATCACCAAATTTTTTCGCCATTTGAGCTACTCTATTATGCGAAACGTAAGTTGCTAATTCCTGGAAACTAGTATATACAAAGTTTTTGTACGGGTCAGATCCAGTTCCAATATCAAAACCGTCGTTGATTAAGTGCTGTGTTGTCATTTCGATTTCACGCATATTCACACGACCGGACAAATACAAGTATTTATTCAGCAAATCACCGTGGCGGTTTTCTTCTCCGGTCCATTGACGAATCCATTTTGACCATCCATTTCCACCATTTTCGATCTGATTTATACCTTCAACATCCATTAACCATGATTCGTATGTTGGCAACGCTTCCTCGGTGATGGTGTCACCTACAAGTGTAACCCAGAAATCATATGGTAATTCTTTGGCAATTTCACGTAACTCTTTTACCTCCTCAAAGAAATTATCTCCTTCAGAATTAGGCAAAAAGTCTGACGGCTGCCAAATTTTTTCCACTGGAATTAAATACTGTTCAACGAAGCTATCCACGTTTTTTTCTAAAAACTGCATTACTTCTAATCTAATGTTTTTTATAGACATTACTTATTTAAGATTGGGACTTTTGTTTCGGTTTTATTGCTGAAATCAAAAATCTATTTATACTCGTTTACTCCTTCTACAACTGCCTTCTCTGTCATCTCCATTAATTGGGCAAAATCATAATCCTTTACGGCGATTGCTTTATGAACGGTAAAGGTAAGGCGATTTCCTAAAGTTACAGGAAAAAGGCCGTATTTTACCATTTTCCATGAATTATTAATACTCACTGGAACAATGTACGCTGATGGCGCATATTTACATAAAATTTTTAAACCATTTTGGGCAAATTCTTTTGGTTTTCCGGTTTTACTACGGGTACCTTCAGGAAAAATTACTGCAGATCTATTGTACTTTTCAATATATTCAGACAAGCCTTTAATTGTTGGTATGGCTTGTTTAGGGTCTTTTCGGTCTATTAACACAGATCCTCCGTGACGCAAATTATAAGACACGCTTGGAATTCCTTTACCTAACTCTTTCTTACTCACAAATTTACAATGAAATCGTCTAAAATACCAAATCATTGTTATAATATCGTACATACTTTGGTGATTCGATACAAAAATTAATGGAACACCAGTTGGAATTGTTTCTCTATTTTCGATTTTATAAGTTGTTCCTATTAGATTTGTACATCTTAAAAGGCAGAAATTTAAATAATCTACACTTTTTTTGTGCGCCTGATAACCAAAAACATTCAGACAAATCCATTGTATTGGATGAAAAATCAATAAAACTGAACTAAAAAACAAATAGTATATTACAGATATAGGATACGAAATTATTTTTTGCATGCTTTTGAAAATTAATGCCCAAAAGTAATAAATAAATTTTTAGCTGTCTAAAAATTATATAACTAGCTAAATATAAAACACATACCAAATATTTTTATTATAAATCGTACAAAATTTACACAATTATAATAGTTAAAAACTTCAATTCAACAAATATAAGTCTAATCTCTGCGTCATTACTTATAGAAACTCAGGTTTAATTTATAAAAAACACATCTGCATTTGCAATACAATTGTACCTTTGCCCTAAATTGCAATTTTTTCTGAATTAAATGAATTTCACATACCCAAAAAAGGAACGCTTAAAGAGCAAAACAACGATAGGTTTACTGTTTTCTGAAGGAAAATCGGTTTCTAAATATCCGTTGCGTTTGGTTTACCGTCAAGCGGAAGTTGATGCAGCAGAAAAAATCAAGATGGGTGTTTCGGTTTCTAAGAAATATTTTAAGAGAGCCGTTGATCGTAATTATTTCAAACGGGTTTTAAGAGAAACATACCGTTTGAATAAGCATTTGCTTTTAGATAACATTCAGGAACCTTATTCTGTGATGTTTTTTTATCAAACTAAAGACAAACTATCGTACGAAGAGATCAATACCAAAACGATTCAATTGTTCGAGAAATTTCTTCTGCAAGTAAACAAAACCAATGATTCTGAAGATAAAACTGGTTTGTAATCCTTCGATGACAAGTTTATTTATCAAATTAGACTAAGAATTATAAAAAAATTGTAGTTTTAGATTTAATTTGAAATAGATATGAAATATATTTTCTTTTTATTCTTTGTCCTTTTGACTTTTTCAGGTTGTGCTAAACACGAAGCACCAATTGAAGACATGGCAATTAGCGCCGTCAAGCTTTCTCCAAAAAATGAATCTGCAAGTTCAGAGTTAAAAGATAAAATGGCTGACCCTGCTTCTCCTCAAATTCCACAAAAAATTATAAAAGAAGCTTCTCTTCGATTTGAAACCAATGATCTGCAAGATACTTTCAATCAAATTCAAACTGCAATTGCAGCGAATAAGGCTAGCATTCAAAATGATTCTGAAGGAAAAGATTACAACAACATTTATAGAAATTTAACTGTTCGTGTTCCTAGTCAAAATTTTGATGCTTTTATAAATGCTATTTCAAAAGGGGTTTCTTATTTTGAAAGAAAAGATATTTCTTCTCAAAATGTTACCGAACAATACATTGACTTAACCTCAAGACTAAATACAAAAAGAAAACTTGAAGAACGTTATCTTCAAATTCTTCAAAAAGCAACTAAAATTAGTGAGATTTTAGAAATCGAAAAACAAATTTCGGCCATTCGGGAAGAAATTGAAGCCAAAGAAGGACAATTGAAATACCTTGAAAGCCGTGTTTCTGAAAGTACTGTAACCATTGAATTTTACAAAACGATTGCTCAAAAAGAAGGTGTTAAAGCTTCGTACGGATCTAAAATATGGACAGCGATTCAATCCGGTTTTTTTAGCCTTTCAGAATTTTTAATATCCATTATTAGCCTTTGGCCCTTTATTATACTGTTTTGTGTAATTGCCTATTTTATTAGAAGAAGATTTAAAAGAAAAAAAATATAATCATGTATCCTTATTTCAAAAAGAAATTTATCATACCTACTGTTGCGGCAGGATTTTTATTTATTGGAACCAGTTTCAAAGACGACTTTTTTGAGATTGCCAAACAAATCGAAATTTTCACGACATTGTTTAAAGCTGTTAACACGAATTATGTCGACGAAACGAATCCGGGCGATTTGATGGACAAAGCGATTAAAAGCATGTTGGGAAGTTTAGATCCGTACACCGTTTATTTTAATGAGCAGGATGTGGTTAACTTCAAGATCAATAATACTGGAGAATATACCGGAATTGGCGCTTTGATATCCAGAAAAAAAGATCGCTTGATTGTTCGCGAACCTTATAAAAATTATCCTGCTGATAAAGCCGGACTAAAAGCAGGTGACGAAATCATACAAATTGGCGATGTTTTGATTGCTGATTTTAAAGATGATGCTTCGCAATTACTAAAGGGAACAAAAAACACCAAAATCCAGATCAAATACCTTCGTCAGGGAAAAACCTTTACAACTGAATTGATTTTGGATGAAGTTGATATTAAATCGGTTCCTTTTTACGGAAAAATCGATGACAAAACGGGTTATATTGTTTTGGCTCACTTTAGCCGTAAGGCATCCAATGAAGTAAAAGAGGCCTTGGAAAAACTTAAAGCAGATGGAGCAACACAAATTGTTCTTGATTTAAGAGGAAATCCCGGTGGTTTGCTTAACGAAGCTATTGATATTTGTAATTTATTTGTTCCAAAGAACGAAGTAATTGTAACTACAAAATCAAGAATCGAGAAACATAATAATACTTATAAAACTACCAAAGAACCTGTAGACACTCAGATTCCGCTGGCTATTTTAGTAAACGGAAGAAGCGCTTCTGCGTCTGAAATTGTTTCGGGTGCTTTGCAGGATTTAGATCGCGCCGTGATTTTAGGAACCCGCAGTTTTGGAAAAGGTCTGGTACAGCGTTCTGTTGATTTGACTTACGGAACTCAGCTAAAAGTAACCATTTCCCGTTATTATACGCCTTCGGGTCGTTGTATTCAGGCTTTAGATTATGCACATAAAGATAAAAATGGTGTTGCTCAAAAAACGGATGCCAAAAACTTTAATGCTTTTAAAACCCGCAAAGGAAGAACGGTTTATGATGGCGGTGGCGTTTTGCCTGATATCGAATTAGACGAATCTAAAATGAGTCCTATTACAACTGCATTATTAAAAAACGACGGAATTTTTGATTATGCAACAACATATTACTACAAAAATCCAAATTTGGGAGATAAAATTCCAACGATTTCTGATGCTGATTATGTAAGTTTCAAACAATATCTAAAAGCGAATAAAATTAGTTTTGATACGGAAACAGAAGTGGCATTGAGGAACACTTTGGCTGCAGCCAAAAATGAAAAAATCGACGAAACGATAGCTCCGGAATATCAACAATTATTAGCGGCTCTTGAAAAAAGTGAAACGACTTTGTTAGATAAAAACCAAAAAGAGATTAGAAACCTGATTCAGGAGGAATTAATTAAGAGATATCAATATCAGGAAGGTTTGTACCAATATTATATTAAAAATAATTCTGAGATTAAGAAAGCGGTTGGCGTTTTAAACAATCAGACGGAGTATAAAACGATTTTGAAAATGTAACATTGAAAATTGATCTTTAAATAAAAAGTCAAAATTTTATTTCTCTAAAAACAAATGACCCTACTTTTTATAGGGTCATTTGTTTTTTTGTCTATTGCTATTCTCCCGCAAACGACAAATACAATTCTTGCTTATTAAAAAGTACTGTTACCACGATTTTGAAACCATAAATTTTGAAAGATTTAATAAAAGTGAATACAAGAAACTTTCTAATGACAGCTTTTACTTAAAAACCTGGTGGCGGAGGTCTATTTGAAACCGTATTATCTGATACTAATATTTCTTTTCCTTCCAGAAATTTATTTAAAACGACATCATTTAATAACCAAGGTTGGCCTATCCATCTTAAAATTCCCTGACTGTCAATTAAAAAAGTTCTAGGTATAGCATAACCTCCGTTAGCATCATCAACTACAAAATCATTTAGGGCTTTTTTAGTTTGATCACTAACTACAATTGACTTGAACTTTACTCTTTCTAGTGTTTTCTTCGTTTTTACAGGAGATTCATCTGTTATAGAAACAAATACGAGATCCTTTCTATCCTTGAATTGTTCTTGCATTTTATTTAGATTGGGAACTTCTTCTAAACAGCTTGTACACCAGGTTGCCCAAAATTCCAGCAGAATATATTTGCCTTTAAGATTTTTATCTTTGGGAGCATTTGCTAAATAATCTGTGATATTAAGATCCGGAACCTTATCGCCTACTTTTAGTTTAATTTGACTAAAAGTGTTCTGAGACAATACTAAAACAAAAACGAATGAAAGAAATTTTCTCATAGTTATTTTTTTATCTAATTTAATTAAAAATATAACTCAAAACTGATCGAATAAAAAACCTCTAATTACGTAAAAGCAAATAGAGGCTTAAACTCCTTTGAAACCAAAAGCTACAGGATGTAAATAAAAATGTTCAGATGTGTTTTTGTACAGTTAATTATTCCCTAATCATCTCGATATGCGGAATATCATCTTCAAGATACATTTCACTGCTTTGAACAAATCCGTGGCTCTCGTAGAATTTCTTTAAATACAGTTGTGCACCAATAGTAATTTTATCTTTATCGAAATTCGACTTTATAGCTGCAATGGCTTCACGCATTAAGTCATGCCCCCATTTTCTGTCGCGATAATTGGCATCGACTACAACTCTGCCAATTGAGGCATTATCAAAACTAATTCCGGCGTCGAATAAACGTACATAAGCGACGGTTTTACCATCATATTCGCCAATTAGGTGTAATGCTTTCTTATCTTTTCCGTCAAGGTCCAAATAAACGCAGTTTTGCTCTACTACAAAGATCTCGCTTCTTAGTTTGAGTAAATCATATAACTCATGAACGGTTAATGCCTCAAACGGCTTTATTTTCCATTTTAATTCCATTATCTCTTCTGTATTCAATTATAATAAAAAGTTGCAGCAAAATTACATTAAATAAAAATCCCGAATACAAAATTGTAATCGGGATTTTACTATTCGAAAAAAATCAAAACTTTATTTTTTCTTCATAACGATTTCCATGCTTTTATATTCTTTTCCGTTTTTTACGTCAAACATTTCCATTTTACGGGTTGTGGCGTCTACAATGGTATAAATTTCCCTATACGGGGTTTTCTTACCGTTTACGGGATTTACAACATCCCCTTTCAACTCCATACTTTTTGCTTTTTCATCATATTTACCAACAGCCACCATCATTCCGGTGCCCATATTATCAATAAAAGTAGTGGTATATTCTTTGCTGGCATTATTATAGGCAAGAGTACTTTTTCCTTCAAAGGGCTGTCCCATAATCTTTCCCTGAAAATTGGTTTCCTGATAACGCCCGCCAAGAATCATTTTAACATTGGCTGTAGAGCTTGCTTTTTCAGGTTTGGCATCTGGCTCGTACCAAAAAGTCATTTCGCAATTCCAGTTTCCTGTTTCATCTGCCATTAGTTTATGAGGTTCACCGGGTGTGGCATAAGCTTCCCAGGCTTTCATTTGTGCTGCTGAATCTACTGGTTCTTCGGTAATTGGTTCTGTTGTCGAAATGCTGTCTGTAGCATTTATAGTTCCGGATTCTGCTTTTACCTCTTTTTTACACGAAGTAAAAAACAATACTAACATTACTAATACTGTGATCAAATTTTTCATAAGTCTTTGTTTTAATGTTTGTTACAAACAAAATTAAGAAAAATATGAGTTGATCGCATGTAAATTTCAGCTCTTATCGTTTATCAATTTTTACTGATTTTATAATGGCTTCTAAATCGAACATTAAATCTCTTTCCTGATTAGAAGGCGAATAACAAAATCCCTCGATGACCAAAATTCGATTGTATGTTTTGTCTACAATGGCGTAATTGATAAATGGTCCGGCCATGAAATCATTTTTCAGCTCCCAGGTTCCTTTGGTTTCATAGGCTTTTTTTCCGTCCAGCATAGTAGTCGAAAAATAAGGTGCATAAGCTTCTCCTGTTATCATTCGAGTATTGGGTTCGCGGCCTTTTATATAATAGCCAACTGAATCACGCATTTTGGTAATGCTGTTGACCAGGTCTGAACTTTTCTTAAAACTGCGAAGTGGAATCTGATAGATAAGTAAACTTGTATTACCGCTTATAATGTCTTTTTTAAGCCAAATAAAATTCCTTTTGTGCAACATATATTCATAGCCTGTTGGGATTTGCAGATCGATATGAAATTTGTTTTTTATCACTGTTGGATTCAATAGTGATTTGCTGTTATCTTCCTGAATTTTCTGAATTTCGGCATCGCGAATGATCTTAATAATTTGGCCCGAATTGAGTTCGATACTGCAAAGAATATCATCGACTGATTTTCCGTAAATACGAAATGTGTTATGCGGCAAAGATTTACTGTGGGTAATCTCGAATTTTTCTGTAGTTGCTTTTTTAACTACAATAATACTTCGGCTATCGGTGACAAAACCTTCAAGCAAACGCGCGGGATATTGATTTATGGTAAATAAAGGTTCCTCCTGGGTGAGGCCTAATACGGGTGAGGCAAATTTATTTCGAATACTATCTCCTACTTCTCCATACCACAACTGATCGTCTATAATAATAGAAATCGAGTTGGTTTTACCGGATACGGGCTGAGGTTTCTCGCTTTTTAAACAAGAAATTACGAGAAACGGGATGAACAGCAATAAAAAATGGGTTTTATTCATTTTCTTAATTTATGAAATAAAACCCAAATTTATGTAAGATTTTTTAACTATCCGTTTATTTTAAGTTTCATTCCTGGTTTAATCTCTCCGTCTTTAATATTATTCCATTTTTTAATATCCGAGATTGTGACCCCAGGATATTTTTTAGAAATACTATACAACGAATCTCCTTTTTTAACGTAATAATCTTCTCCAAGATTTTTGGCAGAAGTCGCTTTCTTTCTGAATGAATCAATAGACGAATTTGAAGCGATGGCAGTAGTTACATTCTCCTCAACAATTTCCGGAACTGCTTTGGCCACTACTAAACTTTTACCTAAACCAATGTTATTTGAAGTTAGATCATTAAGTTCTTTTAACTCCGCAATAGTCGTACCGAATTTTTTAGCGATGCTTCCTAAATTGTCTCCGGCCGCTACAATATATTCCTGAGGATGTTTATTGTCCTTATCTTTATCATCAGCTGCAGCAATTGCTTCTTCTGATTTTTTCTCAATTGCAATAGTTGATTTTAGTTCTTTAAAGTTTTTAGTAACTGGATCGTAATCTGTTTTAAGTTTTAAATTTCTTCCTAGCGCAACTGCATTTGATTTAAGATTGTTCCATTTTTTTAAATCAATAACATTCACTTTATACTTTGCGGCAATAGTGCCCAGATTATCACCTTTTTGCACTTTATACCATTTAACATCGGTATCAACTGGCTCTACTGTTTTCTCTAGTTTTGCTTTTGCTTTAGGCATAACTTTCAAGGCCAACTGTGCAGGCATTGTTTTATTTCGTGATTGATAAGCTACATAATCATAAATCTTATTTTCGTTTGAAACGAATGTGGCTATTTTATCTTTAGGTAAACGCAGATAATGTGCTTCGCCCTGATAAAATGGAACTACATTTAGTTTATAAGATGGATTTAGAAGTTGTATTTGAGATTGCGGCATGTCTAGCAAATCTGCAATTTGCTTGAATGACATTTGATTTTTAATCTGTACTGTATCTGTTTCAAAATTTTTAACTACAGCTCTTTGCGGATTGATTCCGTGTTCTTTATGATATTCAAAAAGATACATTGTAGCTAAAAAAGCGGGAACATAACCTTGGGTTTCTTTTGGAAGATGGTTACGTATGTCCCAGTATTTTGTTTTTCCGCCAGAGCGACGAATTGCTTTGGTAACATTTCCCGGTCCTGAATTGTAAGATGCTAAAACAAGTTCCCAATCGCCAAAGATGTTGAACATCTTGCTCATGTATTCTGATGCGGCAGCTGTAGCTTTAAGAGGATCACTACGCTCATCAATATACGAATCGATTTTAAGGGCGTATTGTTTACCGGTTCCGTACATGAATTGCCAAAGTCCGGTGGCGCCCATTTTAGAAACTGCTTTAGGATTTAAAGCAGATTCTACAACGGCTAAATATTTAATTTCTAAAGGCACATTTTGTCTGGCAAAAGCGTCTTCGAATATTGGAAAATAATATTCTGATAAAGACATTAATCGTGAAAATGATTTTTTACGATTTTTAAGAAATGACTTTATTATGTTTTCTAAACCCTGATTGTATTCAATGTTAAAGGGTGATTTCTCGTTCATTGCCTGAAGACGCTGTTTAAGCAATTCTGTTGGCAGTTCCTGATCTACAGTAAAATCTGTATTGATCGTCTGAATGTCTTTTGTAAGATCATCGTAAATATCTAAACTTACTAATTCGTTCATCCAGAGACTATCTACGCGAGTTGCAAGTTCATCTCTTTTAAAAGTATTTTTAACAGAATCTAAATACGATATCTTTACAATTGGCTTAATTTCTACATTTGTGTTTGCAACATCCTGCGCAAACATCGACATAGAAAAAAACACCGAAACCACTATTGATATTTTTTTTACAATCATATAACATTTTTTTAAAATTCTATAATTCAAACAATTACAGAAACCTTACTTTTGCAAACTTAAAGAGTTTATGCATGTAAACTATCTAAAAAAATGTTAATTGTGATTTTTTAGTCTAAAATCGCAGCGATTCCAGGTAAAACTTTTCCTTCTAACATTTCAAGCATAGCCCCACCACCAGTGGATACATAACTCATTTTATCTTCGAATCCGAATTGTTTTACAGCAGCAACTGAATCTCCACCACCTACTAATGAAAATGCTCCATTTTCTGTAGCTTCGGCAATATAATCACCTAATGCAATTGTTCCTTTTGCGAATGATTCCATTTCAAAAACTCCTAATGGACCATTCCATAATATAGTTTTTGACTCTAAAATTACTTTTTTGAAGTTTTCTAAAGATTTAGGACCTGCATCAAGACCTTGCCATCCGTCTGGAATTTCTTTTACGTCTACCACTTTTGTATTTGCTGTATTTGAGAAATCATCTGCAGCAATAACATCAACAGGAATATGAATTTGAACTCCTTTTTCTTTAGCCAGTCTTAAAATTTCAAGTGCTAATTCTTGTTTGTCATCTTCACAAATAGAATCTCCAATTTTACCACCTTGTGCTTTAATGAATGTAAAAGTCATTCCGCCTCCAATGATCATGTGATCTACTTTGTCTAAGATATTTTCGATAACGGTAATTTTTGATGATACTTTAGATCCTCCAAGAACTGCTGTTACCGGTTTTTCGCTATTTTTAAGTACTTTATTTAAGCTTTCTATTTCTTTTGCCAACAATGTTCCGAAACATTTTTCTGTTGGAAAGAATTGTGCGATAATAGTTGTTGAAGCGTGCGCTCTGTGTGCAGTACCAAAAGCATCGTTTACATAGATATCTCCAAGTGACGCTAATTCTTTTGCGAAAGCAACATCTCCAGCTTCTTCTTCGGCGTGAAAACGTAAATTTTCAAGTAATAACACTTCTCCTGGTTTTAAATCTTTGGCAGCAGCCTGAGCTACTTCTCCAACACAGTTTTCAGCAAACTTAACCTCAACTCCTAAAATTTCTGAAGCTGTTTTTAAAATGTGTTTTAAAGAGTATTTTTCTTCAACTCCTTTTGGTCTTCCTAAATGCGACATCAAAATTACGCTTCCGCCTTGTGCCAAAATAGCATCAATTGTTGGTTTTGCAGCTTCGATACGTGTAGCATCAGTTACTTTAAAATTTTCATCCAATGGTACATTAAAGTCAACACGGATAATTGCTTTTTTATTCTTAAAATCGAAATCGTTTAAAGTTTTCATTATATAGTTTTTTAGTTTTTTTTGAAAGAAAAACAAATATAGAACTTTTAAAGTATCATAAATATAAAAATAACCTATCTATAACAGCGAAAACGTTATAAGTTAAGAAAAAAAACAAATTTGCCCGTAAAATGATGAAAATGCTCCTTAATCGTGAACCGGACTTTGCGTACAAGGACAGTTACTGATGGATTGTAAGAAATCGAAACCAATAGTTACAGAGTGCGTTCCGGTATTATAGTTTCCTAAATCGTTGAACATTACCTGATACGAATATCCGAAGTAAAATTTAGATTTCATGAAACCTACCATTGGTCCAACTGATAATGGTTTTGGGAACTGATCGTTTAGGAAACGGTATGAAACTCCTACCCAATAGTAATCTTCGTAGCGGTTGTAACGTCTGTACTTGAAATTAAAATCGGTTGTTGAACGTCCGTCACTTGCAAAGTATTGGTAGTAAACAGATGGTTCGTATTCAATACGGCTGTTTTCTCCGTCTTTAAAAACGTATCCGGTATATACCTGATAGTTTGAAAGCAAGTTAGGTTCTACTCCTCTGTATTTGTCTGTGTTTTTCTTTAAAACGTTATTGGCATTAAAACTTACATAGAAGCTTTTATTACGGTATAAGGCACTAATATCAAAATTGTTATTGGCGTTATAACGATTGTCTGTTACAGAAGGATCTATAACAGGATGCTCTATTGTAGTATTGAACTCGTCAGTATCGATACGAAATGTATTGAAGTTGTACGAAAGTCCAAAAGACAAATATTGTTTTGAATAGTAATCTAAAATAATGTGGTGCGCAAAGGAAACTTTAGCTCCTGTTTGGCGGGTATAACCGTTTCTGTCATTGTAAAGTGAGATACCCACTCCGGAACGATCCAGAATTCTAAAATCTGCATAAAGCGACTGGTTTTGTGGTGCATCTTTAATACCGACCCATTGCGTAAGACCGTTGGCCCTGATTCTAAGATTATCTCCAATACCGGCAAAGGCAGGTGAAATAACAAAGGGATTGTCGGCTAAATATTGTGTAAATACTGGTAGGTTTAACTCTTGGCTGTAACTTGTTGTTACAGCCATGAGTACTAAAGATAAAATAAACTTTTTCATTGTAATTAATTTTTTAGACAACATCATTAGGGGCTCTTATTTTGTTATCTGTATAAAGTGAAATGTCCTACAAACTCTCTGTCATCCTTCGCATCATTCAATTTAAGAACATACCAGTAATCTCCTGAAGGTAAATCGGCACCGTTGTATCTACCATCCCATTTTTGACCGTAGTGATACTTAGCAATTATACGACCGTATCTGTCGAAGATAGAGAACTCAAGGTTGTTGTAAATATTTGTACAACCAGGACCCCATGTTGTGTTGGTAGCACCAGCAGGAGTAAAGTAATTATCTAAACAAACATCAATATAAGTTCCAGGAACTGTAATTGTTACCGTACATCCGTTTTTATCTCTTACTACAACTACATAATCTCCAGTTTTGTAGATTTTGTATTTGTTTGAAGATGTAAACGGCTCTCCGTTGAAGCTGTATTCATAAGCAGGAGCTCCACCACCGGCAGTAACTGAAATGATATTCATTTCTTGCTGACCCGGAGTTTCTACAAGTGTTAACGGATCGTATGCTTTGATGTCGAAACTTGCCGTTGGCACTTTACATCCGTTAGTATGTCTTGCCACAATGAAGTGTCTTCCCGGAGCAACATTTGTAAAGATGTTACTTGGCTGGAAAGGACCTACATCACTATCTAGCGCATAATCTACTTGTGTAAGATCAGTATTGCTTTCATCAACTGTAACTGTTACCATGTTTGATTGTGAATTGTTTACGCAATCGTAGTTGATATCGGTAGTTGGGTTAAGAATTACTGCCTTATCCATATTCACTTCAATTTTGATTAAACAGCTTGCATCTTTAATATAAACATTGTGAGTACCACCTTTAAGATTTTTGAAATCATGTTGTGTACCATTAACTGGAGAATAGATTCCGTTTTCGTTATCCAGACTTACAGTATAAGGTGGTGTTCCTCCAGTAATTTCTATACTAAATTCTCCGTCTTTATCTCCGTCGCAAACTTCCTGCATTATAGGTCCAACAACTTTTGCTTCCAAAATATTTGGTTCTTTAATTTCAAGATTTAAAAGTTCGAAACATGAATTTTCATCCTGAACCAATACCTGATAAGTTCCCGGCGCTAAACTATCAAATACAAATTTGTCATCAAACAATCCTAAGTTAGGCGAAATAGCATACTTAATTACTCCTGTTCCTCCTGTTGCAGCAATGGAAATTTTACCATCATTAGCAGCAAAACAAGTAGCATCGGTAACAGTAGGAATAACTGATAATGATTCAGCCGGTTCATCTATAGTTATAGGAGCAGAATCATATTGACAATCTCCGCTATCCACACTTACAATGTAAACTCCTTTAGGAAGTAAATCGAAATAACCTTCTGGTTGTGCCGGTCTGATTTCATTACCTGAACCATCTAATAGCTTATATGAATAGTTTCCTAAACCACCACTAGCCACAGCATCAATAACAGCTGTTGAACTTCCTTTACAATAAACTTCTGCACCTGTTAAATCAATCTCTAAACTTAATGGTGTTATTGGACTTATAGTAATATTATTAGAAATAATTCCAACACATCCGTTCAAATCTCTAACATAGTATTGGTGATCTCCTAATCCTACAGCAAATGTTGTTGATGAAGTAAATGAACCCGCAATAGTAGTGAAAGACTGATCAGTACTATATTCATATGGTCCTCCTGCTCCACCCGTTGCAGCTATTGTTACTGTTGCATCTGCTTTACAAGTTACTCTTGTTGCAAGAGCTAATGTAGGTATCACTTTTGATGGCTCAGTTATTTCGATCTCAGCACTAGGCTGTGAACTACAATTAATTCTGTCAATCACTGTTACTGAATATTTACCTGCTGGTAAACCTGAGAAAACAGGACTAGTTTGAGCGTCACTAGAAATAAGAGGATCACTAGATAGATAATTTAAGATATAAGAATAATTACTTTCCTCTCCTCCTGTTGGAAGACCTACTGTAATTTCTCCAGTCGCATCTCCATTACATAATAAAGCACCTACAGTTGCAGTAGCTGTAAACATAATTTCATCCGGAACTTTAAGTGTTACAGTAACTGTATCCACACAACCATTCACATCCTTAACACGTACAGTATAAACTCCTGCTGTTAATTTTTCGAAGTATGACTGAGTAGAGTATGTTACATTAACTGGCCCTGTCAATTCATATTGATAGTCTCCTGCTGTCCATCCACCCTGAGCACTTACAGTAATTGTTCCGTCATTACCAGGATCACAAGTAATCGGCGTGTGTGTTTCTGCAATTTTTAATACAGACTGTGGTTGTTCGATTGTAAAACTTCTTTCAACTTCACAGTTAGGCGAATTCACTAACGTTGCTTTAACATTATAAACTCCCTGAACTAAATTCGGAATATTTAATGTTGCTCCTGTTGTTGTTCCGCTAAGGTTAATCGGTCCTGTAACTATATAGTTGAATGCTCCTGCATCATCTGAAGGATCTGTTTGATTATCAACTAAGGTTAAATCGACACTACCAGTGGCAGTACCATAACAACTAACATTATTAACAGTACTTGCTACCAATTCAAATGTATTTGGATTGTTTACATAATGAATAACTGACAGAACACATCCAGTAACTGGATTGGTTACAGTAACTGTATAATTTCCTATAGTTAATCCTGTGAAAGCACCATCATTGTTTGTAACATCATAAGTACTTCCTGCACTTATGCCTTTTACATTGTAGCTCAATACTGGCATTGGCGTTGTTGTTCCTGTAGTGATAACATTAACCTGAATACTTTCGTCGTTAGTACAAGTAATAGGTGTTGTTACAGTAATCGCAGACGGACTAGCAAAATCAATGCTAATAAATGGTTTAATTACTGCTGTGTTTGTGCCTAAGCATCCTTTGCTATCGTACACATTAATTACATAGCTACCGCCTAATAAATCACTTTCTGTATAAACAGGATTATCTCCTCTTTGAACTGGAATTGGATTTCCATCTCTTAAGAATTCATATACTGTGTAAACATTAGATCCTCCTGTTGGTAAACCTATTGTAATTGTGGCATTATTAGATTTATTTCCAACTGTACATCCATACTCTGCTACAACTGGAGTTGGAACTGAGATAGGCAATGGCTCTCCAACTGTTATGTCTTGAGAAACAGGACATCCTTTTCCAGAAGTCACTGTTACTGTGTAAAGACCAGCAGGCAGATTTGTAAATACATTACCAACTAAAACCATTCCAACAGGACTTGGATTAATTCCGTACGTATAAACAGGATTGTTATTTACTGTTGTTGTCGCAGCAGCCATATTTACAGTAATTGATCCTGTACTACCTCCATTACAAATTGTCTGACTTGGAATTAAACTGAAATCAATAGCTGTATTTGGTGTTTCGATTATAACTACTACATCTTTTGTACAATTTGTTCCTGTATCTCTAACGGTAAAAGTATAAGTATTTGGAACCAAACCAGTAAATACATTAGACGCTACAAAAGGAGCTCCATCTATACTGTATTCATAACTTGGTGTTAGTGTACCACCTGAAGCCGTTAATGTTACTACTCCTTCATTTCCGTTACAGATTGGAGCATTTGTAAGTTCATATATTAATTGTAATGGTTTTAGAATATTAACATCTTGAGTAACAACACATTTATTTTCATCACGAACATATACTGTATGATTTCCTGTAGTTTTTACTACTAATACATTATTTATTCCCCAGCTATTTCCATCCAAGCTGTATTCCAGATTAGCTGTATATCCAGTAGCTGTAACAACAATATCATAAGTATCGTCTGTGCCAGGACATTGTGTAGGTATTGCTGAAGCAATAACAGGCATAGCGTCTACAAGAATCGTGATTGGCGTAGAAATTTCACAATCATGCGCATCTTTTGCCCAAAGGGTCCATGTAGATGCTTTGTCTAATACCGCAGTATCGCTATCCGTATAATTTTTTGGGTCACCCGCTTTAACGAAAGCATATTTGTAACCAGCAGTACCATCTAAAGCGGTAGCTGTAATTTCTGCTCCATTGTCACAATTTGCATTTTTATTCGTTATATAGTCAACCTTTAATGCGTCTGGTTCCGGAACAATAACGCTAGAACTAGTAACACAATCTGTAGCGTTATCTTTTACGTCTATTGTATAAGTACCAGCACTTAAGTTTGATAATTCGAAATTATCTGTACCTATTTGAGTAACTACACCACCACCGCTAACAATTGTGTGAGTAAATCCTAACGCTCCAATGTTTGAAACTGTAAAAGTTACTTTTCCATTAGCTTCACCTTTACAAGCAACACCAGAAATCAATTGTCCATCTACAGCAATATTGATTCTGCTAGGTATTGTAAATGAATCCTGATAACTACATCCATTACTATCTGTAACTTCAAAAGTATAATCGCCTGGAAGCAAACTTGGGAAACTTGCAGCTGTCGCAGAATCAGGCGTATTTATAGGCCCGAACAATGCGGGAGCTGTCGTTGTATTAGTATTTATAATTCTAAATGACAGTCCTCCCACTCCATTAGTTGCTTTAACATCTACTGTACTAGTAATATCCTCTCCAGGTTTACAAGTAATTACTGTAGGTGAAAAATCTAATTTAGTTGGTTTATTTAATGGATTAATATCAACTCTTATCGGTGCTGTTATACATCCGTTAGCATCTTTTACAGAATACCAAATAGTCTGAATTGATCCATTATTAATATTTATCGAGATGTTGTCTACAGTGTCATAACTTACACCATTATCAAAGCTATATAAATATCCTGTTGTACCTGTTGTAATTGGTGTACCATCATGTCCTTCAACTGTAAGAACTACAGTGCTACTACATGTAGTATTAACAGAAACTGCATGAGTAGCCCTCAATAAAGTTGGTTCAGTAATAACGATTGGCAGAGTAACTCCCGATGTACAACCATAATGATCTGTAACCAAAATTGTATAAGAACCCGCTGCTAAACCAGTGTATAATCCTGTAGCATCTCCGGAATTATTTGGAACTGTAGCTCCGCTTAAAGCGAAAGTATAAGGTCCAACACCTCCTGAAGGTGTAACTGTAATAGTTCCTGTAGAATCACCAGTACATTTAACATCAACTTGCGTTGTTGAGAATATTGGATTTACTGGATCATTTATTTGTATTTCATCACTTAGAACACTACAAGAATTACTGTCAGTAACTCTGAAAACGTATGTTCCAGTTAGATTAGTTGTATATGGCGAAGTGATGGTGTTAAATCCTCCGTTATTGAAATTTACAGCAAAAGTATAAGCTGGATTTCCATCCGAAGCAGTCAAAGTAAATTGAGCACCGGTAACCGGCATAGCAACACAAGTAATATCCTTATCCTGAACTACATCTAATCTTAAAGGTTTATATACGGTTGTTGTTGTAGTACTTGTTGCAGGACAACCATTTCCATCTTTTATATAAACGGTATATGATTGTGAAGCTGTTGTAGGAGCTGGTACGGTAAATGTATACGTTGTTCCCGCGCTTTCAAAATAATCAGTACCATTGATACTAAAGCTTAATGGTGCTACACCTGTACCTGTAGCGGTAAAAGTGTAATTTCCAACAGCTGTACATTGATTACTTGCCAAAGTTGGTGTCGTAACGGTTGGTAAATCATCTTTAGTGATCGTTACTGTTGTCATCGCAGTACAATTATTTGCATCTAGAATGTGAACATCAACTAACCATGTCATTCCTAATCCATTTGCACTTGCTACACCATTTGTTAACGTTGTAGTATCAATAGTTGTTCCTGTAGAATATGTTCCTGCTCCAGTACCAGCTTGTACAATTGAATATGTATAAGTTGATGTACCTCCAACAGGTGTCATTGTAAGTTGTGAAACTAGATCGTTACAATGTACATTACTTGCTACAGCAGTTATTGATAAAGCCAATGCGGGCTCTGTAATATCTACTGATTTAGTTACCGTACAAAATGTAGTATTATCTGTAAATGTTACTTCGTAATTTCCTTTTACAAGATTTGATAAAGTAACAACATTTCCTGTTTTACTATCATTAAAAGCTAATCCAGTCGGAGTTGTTACTACTGAATAATTAAATGCCCCTAAAGCTGTGAAATCAGTTCCTGTAAATGTTGCACTTGCATTTGATCCACCTATACAATTTACATTGCTAATCACTTGCGGTTGCATTTGTAGTGTTGGCAATGCAGGTACAGTAAATAATTCTTCATCTGTACAATTATTGCTATCTGTAACTCTAAATACGTAATCTCCAACACGTAATCCTGTATAAACACCTGTTGCATCTCCTGTATGGTTCGTTGTATCTGGACCAGATACAATCATAAATGTTTTTGTACCGATACCTTTTGAAATATTAATTGTTACATCACTTACTAATGCTGGACAAGTCATTTGAGACTTATTAAAGCCTGTAATAACAGGTGGGTCTAATGCATCAATAATTGCTGGTTGTGCTACAGTTGTACAACCGTTAGCGTCTTTAACAATTACGTTGTAAGTACCCGCAGTTGTTGTTTCTAAAAAGTTATCATTTCTGAAACTAGTTCCATTATCGAAACTGTATTCAAATCCCCCTGCTCCACCCGTAGCATTTACGGTAATTTTAGCCTCTGTAGGAAGATTTCCGCCACCACAAAGCATTTGTGTTAAAGCAATACTTGTAACTACTAAAGGTGTTGGATCAGTAACCGTCACATCGATTGTTTCAACACAATCATTGCTGTCTTTAACGTAATAAGTTACAATACCTTCCGCAGCTGTTTGAGTAAAAATGTTATTCGTTTGAGTTGTTAGTGTAGGAGCTGATCCTTTTCCGTAAGTGTAAACCCCCGTTCCACCAGTAGCGTTAATCTCTACATTTGCTGCAGTACCAACGCATAATGGTGTACCAACAATACTATTTGGTACAATCGGAATTAAAGCATCAATTGTTGCTGTCGTAGTAGCTGTACAAGTGCCGTCACTAACTTGGAAAGTATAAGTTCCCGCAGCTAAGTTGGTAAATATACCAGTTGTTACACCTGTAGTATTTATTGTTGTTCCTGCTGTTATAGTATATGTGTAACTAGAAGGCGTTGTAATAATTCCACCCTCAGCTTTAACTGTTACACTTGCATTTGGTGCAGGTGATTTACAATCCAATTCCTTTTTAGCAGTTACACCAAGAGTCAATATGTCTCTTACCACATAAGGAGCTGTTGCTGTACAGCCGTTAGCATCTCTTACACCAATAGTATATGTTTTAGCTGCTGTAATAGTAGCCGTTGAAGTAGTTAAATCTACTCCATCTAATGTATAAATAGGAGTAATACCTACAGTAACATCAAAATATTGGCTTAAGTCTACTGTAAATGAAGCACCTGTAAAACAAGGTACTGCTGGTCCTACTTTTAAAGTTGGAGCCAAATCTTTTTGAATTGTTACATCAACTTTAGCAGTACATCCATTAGCATCTTTTATCCAAATATCCCAATTTGCACCAGCTTCGTAATTAAGAACTAGTGGATTTGCTGAAGAATATCCGGTAGTTGGTTCTGGATCTCCGTCAGCAACAAATGTATATTGATAAGTTCCTGTTCCTCCAGTTCCTTTAACTGTTACACGAGCATCTGCGTTACAATTGTCTTTTGTTTGACTTACAACGCTTATGCTTACTGGCTGTACTGGTTGTTTAATTTCAAATGTAGTTGCATTTGAACATTCTGTACCGTCCATTTCTAAAGCTTGTAATGTATATGAGCCTGCAGGTAAATTTATAAAACTATCGGTTACTGAAGCGGTAGATGTCACAACATAATCTCTATAAACCCTTGGAGAAAGTTGTAAATTAGTTAATTGATCTAATACCTCTACACGTAAGTTGTCTACTGATGGATCATAATTAGAAACCGTAAAGTTTATAGAACCATTAGGAACACTTGGAGTTGTATTACAAGAAACATTTGTGGTAGTAATACTTGTAAATTGTATTAATGATAATGGTGCTATAGGTACTTCAATAATAGAAACGCATCCATTATTATCTTCAACTTGGAAAAAATAAGTTTGACCAAATTTTAAACCAGTAAACTGATAAGTTGTAGATGGAGTAGCAGCAGAAACTGTAGAAGGATCTCCATAAATAGAATATTTATAGTTTGGTGCACTTGGTAAAGTAGTATCTAAAAATAAATCTACGGTTGCACCTGCTAAGCAAGTACCCCCTATAACTGGAGGAGCAAATTTAAGATATGGATAAGTAGAAATTCTTAATTTACCACTTTCAGCTTGACAACCTTTACTGTCTACAATTGTTACATTATAGTCGCCAAATACTAAATTATTTGGAAACACATATGTTCTAACAGAAGTTGGCGCACTAGTATGAATTGCTGCATTTGTCTTATCGTATAAAGTATAGATAAATGGTCCAACACCATCATTTATACCTGTAATTTCTATACTTCCAGGTGTATCCCCATAACATTTAATATCATTAACTTTAAATGTTGGAACTATAGCATTAGGCTGTCCAATAGTTATTGTTCCTGTATCTCGACATCCTCTGGCGTCCTCAACAATATAATTATGTGTTCCAGCAGCTAAACCTCCGAACGTATTTCCAAAATCTAATGTACTTCCATCCAAACTATATTTATAAGGTGCTTTTCCGCCCGAACCATTAAATATTACCGAACCATCATTACTGCCATTACAATTAGCATCCGTAATAACTTCATTTGCAACAATAGTACCTGTTGGTGTTACCGGCAATACGTTAGTTCTTACTGGACATGACTTGCTATCTGTAACTTCAAAACTATAGTTTCCTTGCGTAGTAAATGTTTCTGTAAAACTTGATGTCATAAGACCTGTTACAGGGCTTCCAACAGCTACTGTTCCATTATATATTTGGTAACTGTATGGAGGTGTTCCGTTTGTTATATTTACTGTAATTTCAGCTGCCGTTGGAACCGAACAAGTTAAATCTTTACCTGGAACTGCATTAGCAAATATTTGCTTGTCTACTACATAATTTTTAAAATTTTCACACCCATTCGCATCTTTAACACCTAATATATAAGTGCCTGAAGCCGTAACGGTATAAGTTGTTCCTGTTAATGTTGTACCATTTACAGTAAACTCTAATGGTGCTTTACCAGCTCCAGAAAGTGTAATTGTAAAAGGTGCTGCAAAACATTGTTCTGCAGGCAGATTTACAACTGCATCAGGATCTTTAGCAACAGTAATTGTTAATGATTGCTCGCAACCATTAGCATCTTTTACCCAAGCATACCAAGTCGTGGTTGCTGGATTTAAATCTGCTGAATTTGCATTTAAAACATAATCACCTGTAGCTGGATTTCCAGTAGTATTTCTGAAAGCATAGCTATATGGTGCTTTTCCACCTCCTGCAGTAACCGAAACTTTTGATAAAGCCTGACTACAATTGGCATTTTTATTTGATGCTAATGTTAATGTCACTACCGCTGGCTGTGTAATCGTAAAGCTTACATCTTTAAAACAATTTGTAACGTCATCCGTCACTCTTAAAGTGTAAGAACCCTGTACTAAACCTGTTACATCAACAGTATTTCCAGTTTTAGTAATTGTTCCTGTTCCAGCAGTTAATACCGCAGTATAAGTTCCTGTAAATGCTGAAACCGTAATAGATACCGAACCTGTACTTCCTGCATTACAAGCTACATTTGTTTGAGATGCTAATGAAGCTGCAATATTAACTAATGGTTTTACAGTGTAAGATTCTACATCGCTACAGCCGTTTGCATCTGTAACTTTGAAAACATAATTACCGTTTACTAATCCAGTGAATTTTCCGTCTGTAGCTCCAGTTGCATTAATTGTTGGACCAGAAACAATAACATAAGTAAAAGTTCCTACTCCATTAGTTACTGTTACATCTACATCACTTGTAGATTCTCCTGTCTTACACGTAATAAGAGAACCATCAATATTAGTAATTGTTGGAGCGTTTAATGCAGCAAAAGTTTGTGATGTTAAAGCTTGTGTACATTTATTACTGTCTCTCATTTCTACCGTTATTGCAGTACCTGCTAAACTAGTACTGTAAGTCGGTGTAGGAGAAAAAGCTCCTCCGTTAAAACTATATTCATATCCAGTACCAGTACCTCCAGATGGAGAACTCACGGTAATGGTTGCTTGTTTTGTTGTATTATCTGTATTACATCCTAACGGCGTTACTTGTACTGTAGCATTTAATGCCGCTGGATCAGTCAATGTAATTGCAGCTGAGAAAGTACAACCTTTGCTATCTGTTAAAAGAACATTATAAACTCCAGCAATTAAACTACTTGTAGATGCTGTAGTAGAAATTGTTGTTCCTCCTCTTGTAATTAAATAAGTAAACGGTGCTAACCCTGTTGGATTCGTAATATTAATTACTCCATCAGCTGCTCCAATACAAGTTGGCTGTTTTTCATTATGAGAAAAAGACGGCGTTGTTTTTGGTGTAATTGTAATAACATTTGATAATGCTTGACAATTTGCATTATCTGTAACTCTAAATTGATAATCACCAGAATTTGCTGTAGTAAAAGGTGATGTTACTTGAGTCCAAGCTCCCGCACCATTAAATTGTACCTCATATGTAGAGTATGTATTTGAACCCCCATCTGCTTTAAAAGTAATTTCTGCATTATCAGTACAAGTTAAATCTTTTACTCTTGTAGCTAAAATGGTCAATTCTGGATTTACTGTATAAGTTGCTGTTGCGGTACAGCTATTGGCATCTTTTACAACAATTGTATAAGTACCGCTTGCAATAATGTTATAAGCTGTTGGAGTACTAACTGATAATCCATTTACAGTATAAGTATGAGTACCTGTTCCAAGATTAAAGAATGTACTAAGATTTATTGCAGTTGTTGAAGGCGCTTTGAAACAGAATGTTGCCGGAGCCGGAGATTTTACAGTTGGAGAAACCTGTCTAGTAATATCTAAGTTTAATGGTCCTGCTGTACAATCATTTTGATCCATTACATAAACATCCCACAATAAATTAGATTGTGTCACTCCTGTATTAATCGTTGTATTTGTATCCGAAAAAGCAGTTGCAGCAGGCATTCCTGCACCTCTAAGTACATAAGCATATTTATAATTTGGAACACCACCTGTAGCGGTAACTACAATATTTGAAATAGAATTACCACAGTTTACATTAGATGCTGTTGCCCCAGTAATCGAAATTGCCGTTGCCGGATTGATCGTAACAGAAGCTACGTTAGAAAAACAATTAGTTGATTTATCTCTAACCTGCAATGTATAAGTTCCTGTTCCTAATCCAGTAACAGTAACTTCATCATTTAATTGTGCTACTGTACCAGAGGCTGGAGTTAATACATAAGTAAAATTATCAACAGCACTTGCTCCTGTTATTTTAAATGTCGCAGTTCCATTACTTAAACCAACACACTTAACATCTGTCTTTTTACCTGAAACTGCAATATTTGCTGCACCATCAATTGTAATAGATCCTATGGCTTTACAACCATTAGCATCTGTAATTTGAAATGAATAACTTCCTGAAGCTAATCCTGAGAAAACTCCTGTGCTATTAGACGTTCCTGTGCCAGTACCTGCCGTAATCAAATAGGTAAATGGCGCAACTCCTCCAGATTTTGGAGTTAAAGTTACACTAGTTGTCGTTTTACCAGTTTCACATGTAATGGCCGCCGGAGTACTAAATGTTATTCCTGTTGGAGGATTATAAGCTGGAACATCAATCGTTTTATCATCGATACATCCATTAGAATCTTTTACAGAATACTTTATCGTTTGTGGTACAGTTTTTAAAGTAACTGATAAAGTTTTTACACTACTATAAGTGCTATTACCGTTAAAACTATATTCATATCCGCCTGAACCTCCATTTCCTGTAACTGTAATTATTACAGAAGAGCTACAAGTTGTATTTGCAGGGAAATTAGCTGATGCAACAACCTTCGTTGGGTTATTTAACGTTACATCATAAATTGGAGAAAGACAACCGTTACTGTCTTTAACCTGATATTTATAAACTGTTGTATTGGCTGTAGTTGTTTTAGCATCTAATCCTGTATATAAAGAGGTAGATGTAAACGGGCTTCCATTAAAACTAAATTCATAGTTTTTACCAGATCCACCACCTCCAGATAATTGTACCTGACCAGTAGCACTATCAAAACAAGTTGGGTTTGTCGCTTTTACTACAGAACCTGTTACAGCAACTAATGGATCAATTTTTGCGTCACTAGTCGATATACAGCCAGCTCCATCTTTAATCTGAAAGCTATAATTTCCTGAAATTGCTGTAGTGTAAGTAAAAGTATTTCCCGTAACAGTAGGTTGTACTAAAGTACCACTAGAATTTCCTGCAGTAAGCGTGACTACAAATGGTGTCTGACCTCCAGAAATTGTTCCTGTAATTACAGCTCTGTTGTTTGGGGCAGGATCACAATCTAATGGTGTTGTAACCGGAGTAACGGTTGTTAATTTAGTATTTATAACTTTTGTAATCGGTTCTGATTCACAACCTGTTGTAAGGTCTTTTACTCGAAAAACATAAGTTCCTTCTTGAGTCGCGTTAAAAGTAAAAGTTGGTCCTTGGAATTGCGCACTGGCAACACTTACCGGATTTGAATTAAATTTTGTTGTGTACGTATAATTGGGTCCTACACCTTGAGTAATTCTTACTATAATTTGTGCAGAAGTAGTAAAACATAAATCTGAAGAATCAAAAGCTATTTTTGGATATACTGGATCAATAACATCTACAGATGCCAAAACTGCTGTCTGACATGCATTTAAATCTCTGGCTATAACCTTATAATTTCCTTTCGGAATGTCTAAAAACACAGGATCAGCTGAGAATTCGTGACCAGGAATTACAGTCACTCCGTCTGTTGCTCTTAATTCATATTCATAACCTGGAGTACCATCAGAAGCTTCAGCAGTAATAGTTGCTCCAAAATCGCAAGTTAACAACGTAGTAACCGAAGCCTTAACTTTTAAAGCTTTTGGCACTTTAATTTCCTGCGCTAATGGAAAAGTACAGCTGTTAGCTGAACCATCATAACGAATTCTTATGTTGTAAATTTTACCAGTTAAGCCAGTTAACGTTTTACTACCAGTATTAGAAGCCGGAACTGGTATTACAGTTTGCCATGGAGCACCATCAACAGAATATTGGAATCCTTTTACCGGATCAAAATTTTTGGCCGATAATGTAATTTCTCCATTTTGATCTCCACTACATTGTACATCTTTATAACCTGTAATACCTGCAGAGAAAGCTTTACTTCCATCAACAATAATTGGAAAATCAGCAACTGTGTTACAAGATTTTGGTATTTGGCGAACCCAAATATCATCTATAAGTACGTCATTACCATTGAATTCATTACTATAAGATCTTACAACAAAACTTAAATTAGTATAAGCACCAGGGTTAAGTGAGAGTTCTTTATATTCCCATTTTTCAGACTTAGGTATCTGCCATGGATTTGTATGTCCAGGAGATGGATCACTACTTGCTACAATAGTTTCTGTACCTCCTACTCCATTTAAATTGTTAACTAATTCGATAGTTAACTTTGGATCATGTAATGAACTATGTTGCGTTTTTATTAAGTTTTCAGCCCACAGTGAGATAATTACAGGTTGATCAGGAATAACATCTTTAATAGGTTTACTGTACAATATACCTCCAATACCAGCAGTTCCTCCAACATTTACTGCTAAGAATCTTCCTAATTTATTCGTTGGCACAGTATGATCTTTGGCCGTTAACCAAGTGCTAAATACAGTTCTGATTGCACTTGCAACAGCATATTCACCGTCATTAATCCACTCGTCTTTATTACATGAATATCCAGGCAAAAGGTGAGTAAACGCCTCATCTTCAAAACAGTAAGCTGGGTTAATACCCGGAGTAGTCGTGAAACCTCCTTTACCAAAATCTTCCTGTAATAAATTACTATAAGTAGTAACTTTTAGAACATTATACTTTACTGTTACCGTATGATCACCCTGTGTTACGTTTAGGAAAACGTTTGTTGGAACAGATGTATTTAAAACACCGTCCATATAATAATCATAACTGTATTTTGGATCACCGGCACCACTATTTGTGACTGTTACTGTAGTAGTAGCCGATCCGTCACAATTAAAAACTGGGTCCAGAACCTTAATTGTGGGAGCATCGGGTTTTTTATCAATTGTGATATCGCCCATTGCATATTCACAACCTAAAGCATCTTTTATGTAAACCGTGTAAGGTCCTCCATAATCCATGTATTGAGTATTATTATCTACCCAGTTTTTTTTGTCATCAAAACTGTATTTGTAAGGAGGAGTACCTCCTTGCGGATTTACAATTCTAACCAGTCCATAAAGTTCTTTTCCAACAGGACCGCAACCTGATAATTCACCTACACCCGCTGATGCTGTCAATGCAATTGAAGGCCCTACAGTTACAATAACTGCAGGTTCAGTACAGTACGATCCGGTGCCTGTAATATTTTTTCTATATCTAACAATTACTCTGTAGCTACCTGGACTAGGAATATCAAATATGGTACTACTTGCAGAGAAGTTTGCTCCATTATCAATACTATACTCTACAAGATTGTATGTATTGTTGTTAGTTACATTCAGTGAAATTTTACCTACGTTACCCAAACAATCCCCATCAACTTTATTAATAGTGTAAATAGGTTTAGTTACCGCAGGAACATTTACGGTTACATTATTAGTATTAATACATCCGTTTGCGTCTTCTACACGAATGACATAACTTCCCGGTTGAGATACTACGATAATGTTAGTTGGGTTTTCTGCAAAACCAGCTCCATTAGTATTTACATAATATTTATAAGGAGCAGTTCCTCCCCCTCTTGTAATTGTGATTTGACCTGGACTACATGCTCCTAATGCTGTTGTAATACTTGCGCCAGAAGTTATCGGATTAGGTGCGGCAGCTATAACAACAGTATTCTTTTCCGGAGCACAAGTTGAGCCCTTTACAGAAGTTAATATTGTATAAGTTCCTGGGAATAAACCATTAAAAGTAGTATTTGGACTAGACGTTGGGCCAACCTGATTCAAATAAGAACCAGTTGTACTAGTGCCACTATATATTGTATATGTATAGTCTTGTTTAATGTCATTTGTAATTACCTGTACTGATCCCGTTGCTCCGCTACATTTTGGAGACGCAATTGACGTTGTAGCAGCAAAATTTACATTTTTAATGTCAAGATTTATTACTTTAAATTCACAAGAACCTACAACTCCCTTGATTCTAATGTAAGCAGTATAATTACCTGGAGTACTAGTTGTAAAAACATTACTATCTTGCCATGCTCCTGAACTTCCTGTTGTTGTGAAACTATATTCATAACCAGCTCCAAATCCACCTACAGTAATTTTACCGTTAATTTGACAATTTCCGGCACTATTTCTAATAATGTCGCTTTTTGTAGTCGCTGTTGGTATTAATGTATTTTGGTATACATTAAAATAAAAAATATAGGGAGTTCCAGTTTTGTCAACTATTTTAACACGAAATTGTCCTGCAGAATTTGCCACATAATCTTGTCCTGTACCTACTTGGGTCCAACAAGTAGATGCTGCAGCTTCATTTGCGCAATCACTATTTGAAACCGTGATACAACTTCCTCCAGAAACAAATCTCTCCCAAATAATAGATTGTGCATCTGTTATTTTTGTATCAATAAGGCGCGCATCATTTCCGCCACATAAAAATAATTTAGGCAGCAATTTACCATCATTAGGACATTTTGTAACTTGTCCTGCATATGGTAATTCTGCATAAGGAATTACGGGATTATCAAGTGCAAAAGCATTTTCTTTTTTCGATCCAGCTTCAGTTACATTTAAACTAAAAGGATTCTCGAACTGATTATTTGCTTTTAAGAATATATTCTCATTCAAGTTTTTAGGAAACTTGGAGTTAAATGCAATTCCATTTTGCGAGTAGGATGCAAAATTGAACAACATAGCTAAAACAAAAATCAGCGTTC
>Ga0247740_1000053_pt1 | contig 53795 bp, 42 predicted proteins | sample UWRJL148409B2_FD_180942 | JGI IMG/M metagenome (GOLD analysis project Ga0247740, IMG submission 180942) | Plant litter microbial communities from Arlington Agricultural Research Station in Wisconsin, United States - UWRJ-L148-409B-2 | ecosystem: Environmental > Terrestrial > Plant litter >...
CGTCGCGGAGTGGGGCGGAAGCGGTGGGGCGCGCCGGGGTGGTCGGGCGTGCCGGGGTGGTGGCGGAGGGCTGCGCGGGGGCGGCCGCGGGGGCCGAGGTAGGCGCCGGGGCAGCGGCGGGCGCCGACGCAGCGGCGGGGCTACTGCTCGCGGCCGGCGGAGTCGCGGCCGGCGGAGTCGCGGCGGGCGGAGTCGCGGCGGGAACAGCCGGGGCTGTCTCGGCTCGTGCCGGGGCATCCGGGCTCGGGTCGACGCGGGCGATGAGGGCGGGCTCGAGACCGAGCACCTGTACGAACGCCTTCTTGAGGAAGTCACCGACACCCTGGCCCGGAGAAGCGGGCTTCTTGAGTTCTTCGACGTCGCGCTGGCTCGGGAACGACAGCACGAGCACCTTGCCGTCTCGCAACTCGAGCGGCTTCGCCGTGTAGACGACCAGCCACGCGTTCATCTTCGCGTTCTTCACAACCTCTAGGATCTCGGGCCAGGAGTCCTTCACCTGCTGCAGCGTGACGGGGCCGACGGGGCGCTCGAGCGGGGGCGTGGGGGGTTCGACCTTGGCCGCGGGAGTCTTGATGGGCTCGACCACCGCCACGGGCTCGACCACCGGTGCGACTGGCTCGACCACCGGTGCAACTGGCTGAACCGGCTTGGCCGCGAGGGGCGGAGCTGCGCGCCGGGTCTCAACAGGCTCGACCACCGGCTGCGCCGACGGCGACTCGACCCCGACGCGACGCTCGAGGCGCTCGACCCGCGCGAGCGCACCGCGCTCGGAGTCGTCACTCGCCGGAACGAGAATCCGCGCCACCATCAGCTCGAGGTGCAACCGCGGCGACGTCGCCCCGGTCATCTCGGTCAGCGCAGCATTGACGACATCGGCCGCCCGCGACAGCTCGGCAGTGCCGAACGTGGACGCCTGCTTGGCCATGCGGTCGAGCTGGTCCTGCGGAACGCCACGAAGAACCGACGCCGCATTGCCCGAGGTCGCAGCGACGATGATGAGGTCGCGCAACCTCTCCAGCAGGTCTTCGACGAACCTGCGCGGGTCTTGCCCGGTCTGGATCACTCGATCGACCGAACCGAAGGCGGCACCCGCATCCCTCGCACCGAGCGCTTCGACGACCTCGTCGAGCAGCGCACCGTGCGTGTAGCCGAGAAGCGCCACAGCCCGCTCGTACTCGATGGTGGAGGTCTCGGACCCGGCGATCAGCTGGTCGAGCAGCGACAGGGTGTCGCGCACCGAACCGCCACCGGCACGCACCACGAGCGGGAGGACTCCGGGCTCGACCTCGACGTTCTCCGACGCGGAGAGCTGGCCCACGTAGTCGAGCATCTGCGCGGGCGGAACCAGCCGGAACGGATAGTGATGGGTACGGGAGCGGATCGTGCCGATGACCTTCTCAGGCTCCGTCGTCGCGAAGATGAACTTCACGTGCTCCGGCGGCTCCTCAACAATCTTCAGGAGGGCGTTGAACCCCTGCGGCGTCACCATGTGCGCCTCATCCAGGATGAAGATCTTGAACCGGTCACGCGCTGGCGCGAACACCGCGCGCTCACGCAGGTCGCGCGCATCGTCGACACCGTTGTGCGACGCAGCATCGATCTCGACCACGTCGAGCGACCCGCTGCCGTCGCGCGACAGCTCCACACACGACGGGCACACACCGCACGGAGTGTCGGTCGGCCCCTCGGCGCAGTTCAAGCAACGGGCGAGGATGCGCGCAGACGTGGTCTTGCCACAGCCCCTGGGCCCGCTGAAGAGGTAGGCGTGATTCACCCGGTCCGTGCGCAGAGCGGTACGGAGGGGATCGGTCACCTGCGACTGCCCGATGAGTTCCGCGAACGTCTCGGGCCGATAACGGCGATACAGGGCAGCGACCACCTCTACAGAGTAGTCGCCGGGACTGACGCAGACCTCGACTCCGCCCGACCCGTGGGAGTCGGCATTAGCACGTGCGGCCCGAACGGGGGTGTACCCCGACTGCCCCCACTTTGGGGCAAAAGGGTTGTACCCCACTTGACCCCGACGTAACCTCAGTGAGTTCGCGAATCGTCAGGTGGTTCGGGACAACATTCGACCTGGGGGGGCCGGGTCCCAATTATCGGGGGCTCCTTCCATGCTTACGCTTTCGCCTGCCATCGCAGACACCACCACCACTGACACGACCGTCACCACCTCTCGCCGACGCAGCACTCGCGTCAAGGCGATCCTCGCCGGAGGACTCGTCCTCGGCCTCGGCGCAGCAATCACGCTCGCCGCCTGGACCGATCAGGAATTCGCGACCGGCACGTTCACCGCCGGCAAGTTCAACCTCGTCGGCAGCACGGACGGCACGACCTTCACCGACCACGCGTCGACGGACCCGGACGTTCCGGCCGCGCTGGCGTTCTCGGCGAACTTCAACAATCTCAGCCCGACCAGCACAGTCGCGGCACCCTACGTGCTGCACCTCGACGCGACCACCACGGTCGCCGGAACGGGCACGCTCGTGACGGCGAACGGGACCGGCGCTGCGCTGACGCACCTCACGTACAAGGTGATCCAGGTCGCCTCGGTGGCCGCGTGCACGCCCGCCGCGACCGGCAGTGCCACGATCGCTCCGAGCGCCGCGTTCGCTGCCGGTACCGTTGCCAGCACGACGCCCTACACGCTCGCGGCCGGCAACGGCACGACGACGCCCGGGGCCGACGTGTTCCTGTGCATCCAGGTCACCTCCGACGGCACCCTCGTGCAGGGCTCGACGGCGACGGCGACCTGGCAGTTCAGCGCGAACTCCAACTCCTAACCGATGGGCCGCCACGTGGCGGCGAGGCGGCCCCGCACCTTCAGGCGTGTGCGGGCCGTGCTCGCCGGAGCACTGGTACTCGGTGTCGGGGCCACCATGACGCTCGCCGCATGGACCGACACCGAGTTTGCCTCCGGGTCGTTCACCGCGAGCCGCTTCGACACGGAGTCGAACGCGGACGGCAGTGGGTGGGCCAGCAACATCAACCCCCCGGTCGCGACCTTCACGGCCGCGACCGGCATGTCGCCGACGGTGTCGAAGTTCACGACCCTCGACGTGCGCACGACCGCCACCACCTCGGTGAGCGGCTCCGTGCTGCTCACCGCGACGGGCAAGACCGGCACCCTCGGTGACGTGCTCGAGTACCGGGTCGTGCGAGCAGCGACGACCAGCTCGACGTGCGATTCCACTGCGTTCACGAACGGCTCGGCCGTGTTCGTCGCGGGCAACAACGCCACGACGCCCGTGTACGTCACGGGCGGCACCATGCCCACCACTCCCCCGTCGCAGACCATCGCGGCGGCCGGCGGACTGCTGCGCTACTGCTTCGACGTGCGCATCAAGGCGGGCACGGCAATGAGCTACCAGGGTGCGACCGGCACCCTCACGTGGACGTTCACGTCCACCTCCGCGAACTGAGACGGGCGATGACGAAGAACAGCGTGGCGCAGCGCGTCGGCAGCGGACTGCTGACCGTCGCCGCCCTCGGCGGGGTGCTGTGCATCGTCTTCGTCGTACTCGCCATGTTCTTGCACGTGACCCTCATCATGTTCAAGACGGGGTCGATGAGCCCGACCATCCCCACCGGCTCTCTCGCGGTGGTGATGGAGGTGACGGGCGAGCACATCGAGGTCGGCGACGTCATCACGGTCGATCGACAGGATGCCCTACCCATCACCCACCGCGTGACCTCGGTCTCGCCGCTCGGTGGCGGTGCGGTCTCGATCACGATGAAGGGGGACGCGAACGCCACCGAGGACCCTGCGCCCTACGTCGTCTCCACCGCGCGCAAGGTGATCTTCTCGGTACCGGGCCTCGCGTACGCCGTGGCCTCGTTCTCGAATCCGTTCGCGCTCGGCGGCATCACCCTCGGCGCGGCCGCCGTTGTCACGTGGGCGTTCTGGCCGCGCGAGCAGCGGGAGCTGTCGCTCGCGCCCCGCCGTGCGGCGGCGCACAGCGGCAGCGGAACGCGTCACGCCGCGACCGCTCTCGTCGTGGTGGCCGCTGCATCCAGCATCGTCGTGCCGGCACCCGCGCAGGCCGCGGTCACCGAGGAGACCTTCGTCGGGACCGCGATCACGCTGGTCTCCGTCTCCGACAAGGACGCGATGGCCGACATGCAGCCCGGCGTCGCGATCCCCTGGCAGATCGGGATCTCCGCGCACCCGGTCGACCCCGGCACCGTCGACCTGACCCTCACCACGTCGGGCGGGCTCGTGTCCGACCCCCGCGGCCTCTGGCTGTCCGTCGACACCTGCAGCGTCCGCTGGGTGGGCACGACGTGCGCCACCGGCGGCAGTTCGGTGATGACGATGGCGGCGGCATCGAGCATGATCGCGGGCAGCGTGACTCTCGCGAGCATCCCCACCACCGACGAGCTGTGGGTGATGATCAGCGCCGTGGTGCCGAACGCGCCCGTGATGCGCTCGGGCTCGGCCACCCTCTCGATCATCGCCTCGGGTACCGGCACGACCGTGATCGCAGGAACCAGCCCGGGGTCGATCGCGTACACCGGCACCGACCTGGCCACGCCGCTCAAGGCCGCTCTGGGAGCACTCACCGTCGGTCTCGGGCTCGCGTTCGCCGCCCGGTTCCGGCGCCGGAGGCTCGCGTGAGGCGGGCCGCACACGCGCAGGCTCGGCGCGGCGCGGCAGTGCGTCGCGGCCTAGTCGCCCTTGGCGCGGTCGTGCTGGGCGGGGCGCTCTTCGCCACCCCCGCGCTGACCGACGCGTCGTGGGTGGACAGCGAGCGCGCGGAGTACGCGATGACCGCGCTCAAGGTTCCGGCACCGGTGTTCGACCCGACCTGCACCCTCTCGCCCGGTCTGCTCGGCCTGGACCCCGTCGGAACCATCGTCTGGACTGTGCCCACCGGCTACACGATCGCGAACATCAAGTTCGGCACCTACAACGCCACGACGATGCTGTGGGAGGACGCCACCGGGTCATCGAACGTCGTCACCACGGGTACCGCCCCGAACTACACGACGAAGTTCAGCGGCGGCCTGCTGAGCGGCCTGCTCGGTGGGCAGAAGACCGTCGGAATGTACACACTGCACCCCAGCGGTTGGGCCTCCGGCTGGCAGTCGATCTTCGCGAAGATGGAGCTGCTCGGCATCAACCCGACCTGCGCGGTCAATCCGCCGCCGGCCTAGGAACTAGAGCAGGGCCGCTGCCTGCCGCGCGATCTCCAGCTCTTCGTTCGTGGGCACCACCAGCACGGCGATCGTCGACGCCGAGGATGACACGAGCCGGGCATCCTTCGAGCGCTTGGAGTTGAGGAAGGTGTCGAGCCGGATGCCGAGCCACTCGAGGCCCTTGACCGCGTTCGCCCGCGTCTCGGCGCTGTTCTCGCCCACACCGGCGGTGAAGACGATCGCGTCGGCCCCTCCGAGCAGCGCGAGGTACGCGCCGAGGTAGTGATGCAGCCGGTGGTAGTAGACCTCGAGGGCGAGCCGCGCCCTCTCGTCGCCGGCCGCCGCCTTCTCCTGCACGTCGCGCATGTCGCCCGAGCCGGTGAGGCCGAGGAGTCCGCTGCGGCGGTTGAGGAGGGAGTCCAGCTCGTCGAGGCTCGTGCCCGCGCGACCGAGGTGGAACAGGAACCCCGCGTCGACATCGCCCGAGCGCGTTCCCATGACGAGGCCCTCGAGCGGGGTCATCCCCATCGAGGTCTCGACGGACCGGCCGGAGTCGATCGCCGCCACCGAGGCGCCGTTGCCGAGGTGGAAGACGATGAGCTTCGCGTCGTCGCGACCCAGGAACTCGCCGGCCCGTCTCGCAACGTACTGGTACGACGTGCCGTGGAACCCGTAGCGACGGATGCCGTGCTCGGCCGCCACGTCGGCGTCGATCGCGTACGTGTAGGCCGCCGGCGCGAGCGTCTGGTGGAACGCGGTGTCGAACACCGCGACGTTCGGCACGCCCGGGAACGCCTCCCGCGCCGCCCGGATGCCCGCCAGATTCGCCGGGTTGTGCAGCGGCGCGAGTGCGGAGAGCTGCTCGATCTGGCGCTCCACCTCATCGGTGATGAGTGTGGCCGTCGTGAAGACACTGCCGCCGTGCACGACGCGGTGCCCGATGACATCAGGATGCTCGCCGCCGAGCTCGGCAAGAATGCCGCGCATCGCCTCGGCGTGGTCGGTGACACGTTCCACGAGGCCGCCGCGGATGCCCGCGCCCGCCTCCACGTCGACGAGCTCCCACTTGACGGAGCTCGAGCCGGAGTTGACGACGAAGGCGATCATGCTTGCGCCTGGATGGCCGTGATGGCCACCGTGTTCACGATGTCGCGGACGAGGGCACCTCGCGACAGGTCGTTGACCGGCTTGCGCAGGCCCTGCAGCACGGGGCCGATCGCGACGGCGCCCGAGCTTCGCTGCACCGCCTTGTACGTGTTGTTGCCGGTGTTCAGGTCGGGGAAGATGAACACCGTCGCGCGGCCCGCCACCTGCGATTCGGGCATCTTGGCCTTCGCGACGGCCGCGTCTGCTGCGGCGTCGTACTGGATGGGTCCCTCGACGAGGAGGTCGGGCATCCTCTCGCGCACCAGGGCCGTCGCCTCACGCACCTTGTCGACGTCGGCACCGGAGCCGGACTCGCCCGTCGAGTAGGAGAGCATCGCGATGCGCGGGTCGATGCCGAACTGCTGGCTGGTGCCCGCCGCCGAGATCGCGATGTCGGCGAGCTGCGGCGCGGTCGGGTCGGGCACGATCGCGCAGTCGCCGTAGACGAGCACCCGGTCTTCGAGCGCCATGAAGAACACGCTCGACACGATGTTCACGCCCGGGACCGTCTTGATGAACTGGAGTGCCGGTGTGATCGTGTGCGCCGTCGTGTGCGCGGCACCCGAGACCATGCCGTCGGCGAGCCCGAGGTGCACCATCATCGTGCCGAAGTAGGAGACGTCGGTGACGATCTCGCGCGCTTGGTCGAGGGTGACGCCCTTGTGCGCCCGGAGTTTCGCGTACTCCTCGGCGAACTGCTCCCGCAGCGCGGGGTCGGTCGGGCTCGTGATGGTCGCGTCGGTCAGGTCGACGCCGAGGCCCGCGCCGCGCCCCCGGATGTCGGACTCGTCACCGAGGATCGTGAGGTCGACGACGTTGCGGCTGAGGAGGGTTCCGGCGGCGAGGAGGATGCGGTCGTCGCTGCCCTCGGGCAGCACGATGCGCTTGCGGTCGGAGCGGGCGCGCTCCAGCAGCGCGTACTCGAACATGAGGGGCGTGACCGCGGTTGACTCCCCCGCCCCGAGCTCCTTGCTCAGCAGTTCGGCGTCGACGTGCTCCTCGAAGAGCGCGAGCGCGGTGTCGATCTTGCGGTGCGACGTGGCCGTCAGCCGTCCGCGGGTCTGCCCGATGCGCTGCGCGGTCGGGTACGTGCCGAGCTCCGTGGTCACGATGGGCAGCGTCTGGTCGAGGCCCTCGATGAGCCGGTCGATCACGGGCGAGAGTTCGAAACCGCCGTTGAGGATGATCCCCGAAAGCGAAGGGAACGTGCCACTGGCGTGTGCCGTCAGTGCCGCGAGCAGCATCTCGCTGCGGTCACCGGGGATGACCACGAGCCCGCCCTCGACGAGTCGGGGCAGCACGTTCTCCATCGACATGGCCGCGATCACCACTCCCAGGACCTCGCGGCCGAGCAGTGCGGGGTCGCCCTTGAGCAGGGTGCCGTCGACCGCGTCCATGACGGCGGCAACGGTCGGAGCGACGAGGTACGGATCCTCGGGGATCGCCCAGGACGCAACCTGCGCCGCCTTCGCCACCTCGGCGATGATCTCGTCGAGGTGCTCGGGGTCCGCCCGGTTGGTGATCACGGCGAGCAGGCTCGCGTGGGCCATCGTGAGCTCGGGGAGGCTGAGCTCGGTGACCTGCCTGAGCTCATCGGCCGTGCGGGCCCGGGTCTCGTCGGGCTCGCGACCGGTGAGTACGAGCAGCACAGGGGCGCCCAGGTTGGCGGCGATGCGCGCGTTGTAGGCGAGCTCGGTGGGGGTTGCGACATCGGTGTAGTCCGAGCCGATGATGACCACGGTGTCGACCTGCCGTTCGACGGCCTTGAAGCGGTCGACGATGCGCGAGAGTGCGGCATCGGGATCGTCGTGCACCTCTTCGTAGCTCACCCCGACGCACTCGTCGTACTCGAGGTGCACGCCCTCGTGCGCGAGCAGCAGCTCGACGACGAAGTCGCGCTCGACCGTCGACCGCGTGACCGGGCGGAAGACACCGACCCGCTCGACCCCGCGCAGCAGCGTGTCCAGCACCCCGAGTGCCACCGTCGACTTGCCCGAGTGCCCCTCGGCGGAGGTTATGTAGATGGAGCGAGCCATGGTCCCCACCATACGGAAAAGACTCCTCGCGCACCCGCCAGAGCCCGGTTACCCTTGCTACGTTTCCGTCCTGGGGGAGTTGGCCTGGATGGCGCCACGCGAGGAGCCGCGATCAGTTTACGTTAGTATCGCTGGAGGTTGTTTCCGAGGAGCAGCCGAACCAGGAGAATTCGCCTAGTGGCCTATGGCGCACGCTTGGAAAGCGTGTTGGGTGAAAGCCCTCGGGGGTTCGAATCCCCCATTCTCCGCTGTAGGAGTATTTAGAATATTGAAGTAAGCTCAAGAATTACAGGGGAACAGCAGCACCGATTAGGCACACCAGCCCGTGGGGGGATCATGGTCGCAGAGCGCATCAAGCTGCGCCCCCACGACCATCTTTTCCGCCAGGGTGTCGTGGCATTCCTCGCCTTCATGGCTCCCGTCTTCGTCGTCCTGTATGTGCTGACCGTTCCCCACGGGCCCTGGGTCGCCGTCCTTGTCACCCAGGCCATCGCGCTGGTCGCGTTCGTGGTGGTGTCCGTTCTGTTCTTCCGCGTGGCGATCTGGGTCGACAGCACCGGCATCACCGAGATCGGCTTCCTCGGGCGCACCACGAGAGTCGAGGCAGCCGACATCGGCTCGCTGTTCCTGGTGGAGATGTACGAGGCCTCCGGCATGCACACCGTGCCGCAGCTCTTCGTCCGCAACAGGGACGGTTGCCAGGTGATGAGGATGCGCGGGCAGTTCTGGTCCAAGGCGAGCATGGACACCGTGGTGGCGACACTCGAGGTTCCGAAGGAGGCCAGCGATCAGGCGGTGTCGTCGCGGGAGCTTCGGGACGAGTATCCGGGCCTGCTGTACTGGTTCGAACGCCGGCCCGTGATCGCGGCGCTCGCGTTCGGTGCCGGGGTCGCGATCGTGGCGGCCGTCGTCTACAGCGTCTTCATGGTGACGACCTAGCTACTTGCGCTTGAGGGTCGAGAAGATCCCGCGCAGCACCTCGCGCACGATGGTCTGGCCGGTGCGGGATCCGAGCATGTCGCCGAGCGGATTGTCGTCTTTGCGTGTGGTCGTGCGGGTGCTCGTCGTCGTCTTGGGGCGCGCGGGGGCATCCTTCTTGCGCATGTCGCGGATCATGCGGTCGTAGTCGGCCTGGTTCTTCGCGGCCGCCCTCGCCGCTGCAGCCGCAGCCTTCTCCGCTGCGGCGGCCGCCTTCTGCTGCTCGGCCTGCGCGTCGGCCTCAGCGGCCGCGTTCATCTTCACGGAGAGGATCTCGTACGCTGACTCGCGGTCGATGGGCGTGCCGTAGGTGGTGAGCAGCGGGCTCGCGTTCACGGTCGCGGCCATCACGTCGGCCGGGGTCGGCGACATGGAGCCCTGCGGCGCGCGGAGGCGGGTCCACGCGACGGGCGACGGGGCGCCCTTCTCGTTCATGACGGTGACGATGGCCTCGCCGATCGCGAGCTCCTGCAGCACGTCGCCGAGCGCGTAGCCCGAGGTCGGGTAGGTCGAGACCGTCGACTTGAGGGCCTTCGCGTCATCGGGCGTGTGGGCGCGAAGCTGGTGCTGCACGCGCGACCCGATCTGCGCGAGGACGTCGCTCGGGACATCCTTGGGCGTCTGGGTGACGAAGAAGATGCCGACGCCCTTGGAGCGGATCAGGCGCACCGTCTGCGTGATGGACGCGATGAAGTCCTTGGACGCGCCGTTGAAGAGGAGGTGCGCCTCGTCGAAGAAGAACACGAGCTTGGGCTTGTCGATGTCGCCGACCTCGGGCAGGTCGTTGAACAGGTCGGCGAGCAGCCACATGAGGAACGTCGAGAACACCGCAGGGCGGTCTTGCACCCCTGGGATCTCGAGCAGGCTGACCATGCCCCTGCCGTCGGCGGTGGTGCGCAGGAACAGCGACGTGTCGATCTCGGTCTCGCCGAAGAACACGTCGGCGCCCTGGTCGGAGAATCCGATGAGCTCGCGCAGGATGACCCCGGCCGTCGCGCTGCTCAGCCCGCCCATCGACTTGAGCTCGGGCTTGCCCTCGTCGCTGGTGAGCCACTGCAGCACCGCGCGGAGGTCGTCGAGCCCGACGAGCGGGAGGCCGGCGCGGTCCGCGTAGTGGAAGACGAGGCCGAGGCTCGACTCCTGCGTGTCGTTGAGGCCGAGAACCTTGCTGAGCAGCAGCGGGCCGAAGCTGCTGACGGTCGCCCGAATGGGGATGCCCGTGCCGACGCCCCCGAGCGTGAAGTACTCCGTGGGGCTGGCAGCAGCGGCCCAGTTCTGGCCGATGCTCTGTGTGCGCGCGAGCAGCTTGGGGTTGGACTCCCCCGCCGTCGCGATACCCGAGAGGTCGCCCTTGATGTCGGCGGCGAACACCGGCACCCCGTTGGCGGAGAGCTGCTCGGCGAGCACCTGCAGCGTCTTCGTCTTACCGGTGCCGGTGGCGCCCGCGACGAGGCCGTGGCGGTTGACCATCGCGAGCGGGATGCGCACGGGCACGTCGGCGAGCGGCTCGCCGTTGACGAGGGCGCCCATCTCGAGCGCGGGGGCGTCGAACGTGTAACCGGCTCTGACGGTCGCGACCTGGGCGGCGGTCAGCGGGCCGTCGGTCGTCTCGCTGGTTTCCGCGGGCGTTGCTGTTGCCGCATTCTCCGCGGTCTCCGCCTTCTCCGCGGCGAGCGCCGCCTTCTCCGCAGCGAGCGCCGCCTCAGCTTCGGCGAGGGCCCTCTTCGCTGCTTCGACCTGTGCTGCCGCGTCACTCATGCGCCCCAGCCTATTCACCGGGGTGCCGTGCGGTGAACGTATGGCGCGACGCCGTACGTTGGCCCCGGGCATCCCCGCCGGTGATTTGCGAAATGACGGAGAATCGCGCCCTCTTCGACGACGGCATGCGGATCTGACGCCCGATCGGGACGCGATCTCCGTCATTTCGTGAATCGGGGACGCGGGCGCGGGGCGGGGCGGCTAGAGCAGGGCAGCCGGGGCTACGCCGAGGAGTATCGCGTCGCCGTCGGGGCGCAACTCCTCGAAGCCGAGGTGGGCGTAGAAGGCGCGCGCCCGTTCGTTCGATGCGGAAACGCCCAGGTGGATGCCCGGCACCCCCGCCTCGACGGCCGCGAGCGCAACCTGCCGCAGGAGGGCGCGACCCCATCCGCCGCCCTGAGCGGACGGCAGCAGGTCGATGTGCAGGTGCGCCGGATGCCCGGGCACCGGTGTCGGCCTCCACTCGCGCAGCCACTCCTCGCCGGCGGGCAGCACCGGGTGGCGGCGGTCGAACTCGGGGGCCCATCGTTTCTCCCACGCAGACAGGAAGGCTGCCGTGTCGAGAGTCGCGACGAGGTACCCGACCGGTCCAGCGCCGAGATCCACCACCCACGCCGTCGAGGGCGCGAGTGTCACATAGGGCTCCAGGAACACGTCGGGCAGGAGCTCATCGGAGCTGTACAGGCCCGTGGCATCCGTGCCGTCGTTGCCCGTCAGCAGGCAGATGTGGCGCAGCGCCGCGAGGTCAGCGGGCGCGGAGGGCCGGATCACGGTCTTCGAGCCCCCAGGCCTGGCCGTAGCCGCCGTCGGCGATCGGGAGCTTCATGAGGTCGAGGAACGGCACCGCGTCGAACGCCTCGGGCCCCAGCACCCCCGACCCCGACCAGACGCCCGTGGCCAGCAGCTCGAGCGCGATCACCGGGTTGAGGGCGGTCTGCCAGACGACGCACTGGGCCTCGTACTCGGCCATCGTCCACTCGTTGTCGCTCACGTGGTACAGGTAGACCTCCCGCGGTTCCCCGGAGACACCGGTACCGGTGACCCAGAGTCCGGCGCACGTCTTGCCGGTCATCCTCGGCCCGAGGGTTGCCGGGTCGGGCAGGCCCGCCGCGACGACATCTCGGGGCGCCACCATGACTGGCCCGTCGGCCGACCGCACGCGCAGAGGCTCCGTCTTGTCGAGACCGAGCTGGTGCAGCGTCTTGAGGATGCCGATGAACTCGTCGCCCAGCCCGTACTTGAACGTCACGCGCTTGGCGTCGACCCAGCGCGGCATGAGCAGCACCTCCTCGTGCTCCACGTTGACGCACTCGACGGGGCCGATGCCCTCCGGGAAGACGAACGTCTCGGGCTCGCTGAACGCCGGGGTCGTGTACCAGCCGCGGTCCTTCTCCCACACGACCGGCGGGTTGAGGCACTCCTCGATCGTGGTCCAGATGCTGAACGAGGGCGCGAAGATCTCGTTGCCCGCCTCGTCGCGCACGACCAGATTCGCACCGTCGCGGGTGCCGAGCTCGTCGATCTCGCTGAACAGGTGGTCGGCGGCGTAGCGGGCGAATACGTCCGACAGCCCGGGCTCGACGCCCATGCCGACGAGGGCGAGGCGGCCCGCTGTCTCCCAGTCCGGAGCCTGCGCGAACTGGTCGTCGCCCAGCTTCACGCCGGTCTCCTCGAGCGGGTTGGTGGGGTGCGGCTCCGACAGGCTCATCGCCATGTCGAGGTAGTCGGCCCCCGCGGCGAGCGCCCCGGCGAAGATGGTGGGCACGAACTTGGGCTCGACCGCGTTCATCACGTGGGTCGCACCGTGCTCAGAGGCGACGGATGCCACGTTGTCGGGGTCGCTCGCATCGATCTGGGCGGCGACGAAGCGGCCGCCCTGGTCCCCGTGTCGCGCGGAGATCCACGCGATGGTCCGCTCGGCGCGGGAGAGGTCGTAGTCGCTCACGATCATGGTCTCGAAGAAGTCACGACGAGCGGCGATCTTGGCGATCGCATCGCCGACGCCACCGGCGCCGACCAGGAGGATTCTCATGGGGCAACGCTAGTGCGTGGTCCCCACTCTTTCGAGAGTCTCGACGCGAAGGGCGCCCACAGGATGATCGCCACGGCGGCTCCGAGGAGCAGGCCGCCGATCGTGTCGCTGAGCCAGTGCGCGCCGAGGTAGGTGCGGCTCAGGAGCATGAGCAGCACCCAGGCGGCACCCACGAACCAGACCCAGCGACGCTGCAGGATGAGCGCGAGAGTGACGGCCAGCGTCGCGGCGTTGGCCGTATGACCGGACGGGAACGAGCCGAAGTCGGCGGCGACCAGGATCTCGTCCGGCCGGGCGCGGCCGAACAGGCTCTTGAGTACCTGCACCAGTCCCGCGCTCAGCGCCGACGCGAGCACGAAGTACAGCGCCGACCACTTCTTTCGGGCGATCAGTAGGGCGAGGGCGATGCCGATCGGCACCGCGAACACGCCGAACCAGCCGCCCCCGAGGAAGTTCATGGCGAACGCCGGCACGTCCCAGATCGGGCTGCGGTGCTCGACGATCTCCTCGAGCCACTCGGCGTCGAACTCGTACGGTCCGGAGCGGAAGGCGACGAGGGCTCCGAGCCCGACGACGAGCGCGACTACCACCCCCGCGCTGATCAGGGGCCATCGGCGTGAGACGGTGCGGGCCTGGTCCGGGGTGATCGTCTGCTGGGGCATCCGTTCACGCTACCGGGGCGGGCTGGACGGCCGCGGGGGGTTGCGCGCCCGTGAGTGCGGGCAATTGGTCCTCCCGCGGTTCCTGCATTTCGGACCGTTCGTGCCGAGGGGACCGGCGAACCCCCACCACGACCCGCCTAGCGCGAGAGAGCAGGAACCGTCCGCGGGCGCACGACGACCCAGAGCACGATGATCGACACGAGCGCCGTGCATCCCATGATCGCGCCCATCGGGATCGCGTTCTCGATGCCGAACAGTCCCACGATCGGCGAGATCGCACCCGCGAGGCCGAAGTTGAGCGCCCCGAGCAGCGACGCCGCCGTTCCCGCCTCGCTGCCGTGGTGGGCGAGCGCGAGCACCTGCGTCGCCGGGAACGTGAACCCGCACGCCGCGATGAAGAACCACAGCGGCACGAGGATGCCCACCAGCCCGGCATCGTTCGCATCGAGTATGACGATGGCGGCCGCCGCCAGCGCAAGGACCGTGAGTGCCCCCGCGATGATCCACTGCGGACCGATGAACCGCTGCAGGAACGCGCTCGCCTGCACACCGAACACGACGCCGATCGAGTTGACGGCGAACAGCAACCCGAACTGCTGGGCGTCGAGCCCGTAGACCTGCTGGAACAGGAACGACGACGATGACAGGTAGGCGAACAGCCCGGAGAACGTCATCCCGGCGATGATCGCGACGCCGACGAACACCCGGTCTGAGAACAGGGACTTGTAGCGCTCGCGCATCGTGCTGTGCCCGAGGTCGCCGCTGCGGCGCGCGACCGGCAGGGTCTCGACGATGAAGAACACCGCGGCGAGCACGACGAGCAGGCCGTAACCGGCGAGGAAGAAGAAGATGCCGCGCCACGGGGTGAGCAGCAGCAGCTGCGAACCGATGACGGGGGCGAGGATCGGCGCGAGCCCGTTGACGAGCGCGAGACGGGACAGCATGCGCACGAGCGGCAGCCCGCCGAACAGGTCGCGCACGATCGCGGTGGCGACCACACCGCCGGCGGCCGCACCGGCACCCTGCAGCGCCCGGAACACGAACAGCCACTCGATGTCGGGTGACAGGGCGACGCCGAGGCTCGCTCCCACGTGCACGGCGGTTGCCACGATGAGCGGCAGGCGGCGACCCACCCGGTCGCTCCACGGCCCGACGACCAACTGGCCGAGGGCGAAACCGAGGGTCGTCGCGGTGAGCGTCAGCTGGATGAGGGCGGTGGGAACGCCCAGGTCGTCCTCGATGACGGGGAAGGCGGGCAGGTACAGGTCGATCGTGAACGGGCCGAGTGCCGTGAGGGCACCGAGCACGAGCACGTAGACCAGTCTCTGGCGGGGAGTGAGGGAGTCACCGGGGTGAACGACTGTGGTTATCAAAACGTTTCAAGGGTATCGGACCGGGCCTCAGCCGAAGTCCTCCTGCGTCCACGCGGTGAAGCGGACGCTCGCTCCCCGAGGCCCGTCGACGTACGGCCCGAAAGTCGTGCCGACGAACCCGCCGGCCGTCTCCGTGCTCAGCGCGCTCAGCGGTGCGCGACCCACCTCGGCGCCGCCCGCGAACCAGGCGACTCCGCCCGCCGAGACCCGCGCGGCCAGCTCGATCCGGCCCGCCGGTACGGGGATGCCCGCCACAGGGGTGTCGCCGTCGTGCGAGACCACCAGCTCAGCCCGGCCGTCGCGGAGCTCGAGCCGCACCCGGGTGCTGTCGCTCTGGCGGAGGACGAGGCCCGCCACCGCTCCCGCGTCGAGCTCGTCGAGAGTGATGGTCACGGTGCTGTCGACGCTGGTCAGTCGTCGCAGGAGTGCCGCCGGACCGCCGGTGGAGCGGAGGACCAACCCGCGGGCATCCTGTTCGGCGAAGGTAGGAAAGCCGCGAACGGTGAGGAAGTCCCCGACGGCGGGTGCGCCCTCGGAGCCCCAACGGCCCGGGCTCGGGACGGGGGCATCGAGCATCCCCAGCCCCGCATTCACCACGGGCCAGTCGTCCCCCCACGTCACCCTCGCGAGGTGCGTCTCCCGCCCGAGGATGTGGTGGCCGTCGATGGGCCGGGTGGCGAGCACGACCAGCGACCACCCGCCGTCGGGATCCTCGACGAGGTCGGCGTGGCCGACGTTCTGCACCGGTACGCCGTGCCCCAGGTGCCGGTGCGTGAGCACGGGGTTGCGCGGGCACGGCAGGTACGGGCCGGCGAGATCGCGGGAGCGGGCGACCATCACCGAGTGCTCGAAGGCGGTGCCGCCCTCGGCGGTCACCAGGTAGAACCAGCCGTCGCGGTGGTACAGGTGGGGGGCCTCTGCCCACACCGCCCGCGCCATCGTGCGGGTCCAGATCACCGTCTCGTCGCCGACCAGGGTTCCGCGCTCGAGGTCGAGCTCGCGCATCCACACCTCGGTCTCACCCTCGAACGACTGCTCGGCGACCTCGCGGCACCCGATCCACCACGCCCGGCCCTCGTGGAAGAACAGCGACGGGTCGATGCCGCGCGCGTCGGGCAGGATCACGGGCTGCGACCACGGCCCCGCGGGGTCGGCGGCGGTCACGTAGAAGTTGCGCGCCTCCTCGCCCACCATCAGCGTGCAGGCGATGAAGAACAGGCCGTCGTGGTGGCGGATCGTCGGCGCGAACAGACCCCTCGAGTCGCCCACGGCGCCGTAGTCGAACTGGCGCGCCGAGTCGATGGCATGGCCGACGAGGTGCCACTCCACGAGATCGCGGCTCACGTGTACGGGCAGTCCCGGCAGGTACTCGAACGTCGACGTGACGAGGTAGTACAGATCGTCCACGCGGCAGATGCTGGGGTCCGGGTACATCCCGCGGAGGATGGGATTGGCGGGCTGCGGCATCACACGCTCGCCACGGAGCGGTGCACCGTCGCGCGTCCGATCCGGGCGTCCGCCGCCGAGAGCACGTGGTCGGGCCCCTCGACGAGCAGGGTGGCCGTTGTCTCCTTGTCGGCGCAGGATGCCCCCACCCAGAGTTCGACATCCCCGGCTTCGACGATCCGCGTGCCGCCGGGCGAGGTGAACCCGAGCAGGGACGACGGCACCCGGAAGTGCACGACGGCCTCCTCCCCGGGCTCGAGGCCGACGCGCTCGTAGGCGAGCAGCTGCGCGACCGGCCTGGTGACGCTCGCGTAGACGTCTCGCGCGTAGAGCTGGACGACATCGCACCCGGCGCGCTCGCCGCTGTTGCGCACCCGAACCCGCACGGAGATCTCCTCCCCGGCGCGGACGGGGCCCTCGACGACCAGCCCCTCGTGCTCGAACGACGTGTAGGTCAGGCCGTAGCCGAAGGGGAACACGGGTGTCGAGTCGACGCTCGTGATCTCCGACGGTCCGCCCAGCCGGGGGTGCAGGTAGGAGTAGGGCTGGGCCCCCGCCGAGCGCGGCATCGAGACCGGTAGGCGACCGGACGGCGAGATCGCTCCGGAGAGGATCCGGGCGATCGCGGTACCGCCCTCCTCGCCCGGGAAGAACGTCTGCAGCACCGCGGCGGGCACCGACAGGCCGGCCAGCGCCCAGTCCGCGACGTACGGGCGACCGGTGATCATCACCACCACCACGGGGGTGCCGGTGGCCACGACGGACTCGATCAGCTCGCGCTGCACCCCCGGCAGTTCCAGCGACTCGACGTCGTTCCCCTCCCCCACCGTGCCCCGGCCGAACAGTCCGGCACGGTCGCCGACCACGACGATCGCGACATCCGCGGCCCGCGCTGCGGCGACGGCGGCGGGGATGCCCGAGCGGTCGTCACCCTCGACATCGCAGCCCCGCTCGTGGGAGAACTCCGCCGCCGGCAGTTCCCCGCGCAGCGCGGTGAGGACCGACGGCAGCTCGAAGCCGAGGGGCACCTCCGGGTGGAGGGCGAGCACGTGGTTCGCGAACGAGTAGCAGCCCATCAGCGCCTCGGGCGAGTCCGCATTCGGTCCGAGTACCGCAATGCGGGAGGGGGCGGCCAGCGGCAGTATGCCGTCATTGGTGAGGAGCACCACCGACTCGGCGGCGAGGCGCTGCGCGACGGCCCTGTGCTCGGGGCTGTCGAGGTCGACCTCGGTGGGCGGTGCCTCGAAGGTCTCGTCCAGCAAACCCAGCTCCTCCTTCTGGGCGAGCACGCGCAGCACCGCGCGGTCGACGAGGGCGATGTCGGTGGCTCCCGAGGCGAGCCGGGCGGCGAGCGGTGCCGCGTACGCGTCGGCGTTCGGCAGTTCCACGTCGACGCCCGCCCGCAGAGCGAGCTCGGCCGCCGCGCCGCGATCCTCCGCAACGCCGTGCATGCTGTGCAGGAACTCCACCGAGAAGTAGTCGGCGACGACCACGCCGTCGAATCCCCACTGGTCCCTCAGGATGTCCGTGAGGTACCTCGGCGTCCCGGCCACGGGCTCGCCGTCGATCTCGGCGTACGAGCACATGACGGAGCGGGCGCCGCCGTCGCGGATGGCCATCTCGAACGGGCGCAGCAGCACGTCCATCACCTCGCGCTGACCGGCGTGCACGGGGGCGTGGTTGCGCCCAGACTGCGAGGCGGAGTAGCCGACGAAGTGCTTGAGCGTCGCGTGCACACCCGCCTCCTGCAGCCCCCGCACGTAGGCAGTGCCGATCGTGCCGACGACGTAAGGGTCCTCGGAGATGCACTCGTCGACACGGCCCCAGCGCGCGTCGCGCACGACGTCCAGCACGGGGGCGAGCCCCTGGTGGATGCCCAGGCTCCGCATCGACTCTCCGATCAGTCGCCCCATCTCCTCGACGAGGGCAGGGTCGAACGCGGCGCCCCAGGCCAGTGGTGTGGGGAAGGTCGCCGCCTTCCACGCGGCGAGGCCCGTGAGGCACTCCTCGTGCACGATCGCGGGGATGCCCAGCCTCGACCTCTCACGTAGCCGGCGCTGCTCGGACCAGAGCCACTCGGCCCGCTCGATGGGCTCCACCGGTCGGGTGCCGTACACCCGCGTGAGGTGCCCCAGCCCGTGCGCACTAGCCGTCTCGTAGCGGTCGGTGGCCACCCTCTCCCCGGACATCGGCGCCACCACCTCGTCGCCCTGGTCGACCCAGTAGCCGACGAGCTGGGCGAGCTTCTCCTCGAGCGTCATGCTCGAGTGCAGGTCGCGCACCCGCTGGGAGACGGGCGGGAGTTCCATTGCGGTCACAGACTCTTCCTTATAGTTCTGGTCAGAACGCCGTCGACGCGGTACCCCGCGAGCGACGATCAGCCCTTGACGGCTCCGGTGAGGCCGCCCACGATGCGCCGCTCGAACAGGCTGAAGAATACGAGCGCGGGGATCATCGACAGGGAGGTGAAGGCGAGCACCCTCGCGGTGTCCACCGAGTACCGGGAGGCGAACGCCTGCACGCCGAGCGGCAGGGTGTACGCGGTGTCGTTGTTGAGGATGAACAGCGGCAGGATGTAGCTGTTCCAGCTCGCGATGAACGCGAGGATGCCGACGGTGACCACGCCGGCCTTCGACAGCGGGATCACCATCCTCCAGAAGAAGCCGATCCTGCTGCAGCCGTCGATCTCCGCCGCCTCCTGTAGCTCGTTGGGGATCGCCTGCAGGAACGGCACCAGGATGATGATCGTGATCGGCAGGGCGAACGCGATCTGCGGCACGATGACACCCCCGAGGGTGTTCGTGAGGCCGAACGCGCGCACGAGGATGTACAGCGGCGTGATCGCCACCGCCAACGGGAACATGAGGCCGGCCGCGAACAGGGCGTACATGACGCCCCTGCCCTTGAAGTTGTAGCGCGCGAGCACGAAGCTCGCCATGAGCCCGAGAGCCACGACGAAGAACGTCGTGACGACGGCGGCGATCACCGAGTTGCCCACCTGCTGCCAGAAGACGCCGCCCCCGAGCACCTCGAGGTAGTTGCCGAGCTGCCAGTTCACGGGGAAGCCCGACGGGTCGACGGTGATCTCGGAGTTCGTGCGGAATCCGCCCAGGATGATGAACGCGACCGGCACCAGCAGTACCCCCACGAGCACGAGGGCGAAGAAGTACACGGCCGGCCCGGTCCACGAGCGGCGCTTCTTACGGAGCGGCCCGGCGGCGGGCATCCGTGCGGTCAGTGGCAGCGTTGCCATCAGTTGCTTCTTCCGGTGATCGCACCCTGGGTGTCGCGGCGCAGGAGGAAGCGCTGGTACAGCAGGGCGATGGTGAGCGAGATGAGGAACATGACCACCGCGACCGCGCTGCCGTAGCCGTAGCTGCCGGCGTTGCGTCCGTTGGCCACCATGTACGTGGCCATGGTCGAGGTTCCCGCGGTGGAGGCGATGTACTGGCCCCAGATGATGTACACGAGATCGAACAGCTGGAACGACCCGATGATGGACAGGAAGGCCCAGATGCGGATCGTCGGTCCCAGCAGCGGAAGCGTGATGTGGCGCTGCACCTGCCAGTAGGAGGCGCCGTCGATGGAAGCCGCCTCCGACAGCTCCTCGGGGATGCCCTGCAGGCCCGCGAGGAAGAGGATCACGGCGAACCCGAGGTACTTCCACGTGATGATGAGCATGAGCGACCAGATGGCGATGTTCGGGTCGGACAGCCAGTCCTGGGTGAGGGCGCCGAGCCCGATCTTGTCGAGGAAGCCGTTCACCGCGCCGTTGGACTGCAGCATGAGCGCCCACCCGAGACCCACGACCACCTCGGCGATGACGTACGGCACGAAGATGAGCACCCGAATGGCCGACTGCCCGCGCATCTTGCGGTTGAGCAGCAGCGCCACAGCGATCGCCAGCGGTCCCTGGAACACGAGGGAGAGCACCGCGATCATCACGTTGTGCCAGAGGGCCTCGAGGAAGGCCTGGTCCGTGAGGATGGTGATGTAGTTGCGCAGTCCCACGAAGTCGACCGCGGGGCCGTAGCCAGCCCAGCTGAAGAAGCCGTAGTACGCGGCGATCCCGACCGGCAGGATCACGAAGGTCACGAAGACGACGAGCGCGGGGCCGGCGAGCGCGATGATCTCCAGGCGCAAGCGCCAACGGGAGCCGCCCGGCCGCCGCCTGCGGGGCGGGGCCGACGTGGTCACGTCGGCCCCGCCCGCATCGAGATCCACGCGCGATTCCGGCGCAGTGCGCAGGTTCTCGCTGATGGATGTCATGTGATGCGGTTCCCTAGGACTTGTTCGCCGCGTCGTTGACCGCGGTCACGATGCTCTTCGCGTCGCCCTGGCCCGCGAGCAGGTCGACTACCGCGACGTTGAGGGCGTTGCCGATGTTCTGGCCGAACAGGGTGTCGAGCCAGACGGTGACGTACGGTGCATCGTTGTACGCGGTCAGCAGCTGGAGCAGGGCGGGGTCGGTGACGGCACCCTGCGCCTCCTGGCTCGCGGGAATGGTCGCGAACGCGACGGCGTAGGCCTCCTGGTTGTCCTTCTCGGCGATGAAGTTCAGGAAGTCGGGGCACGCCTGGGGGGCATCCACGAAGCAGGAGAATCCGTCGACGCCGCCCATCATCGCGCCGGGAGTTCCGTCGCCACCGTCGATCTCGGGGAAGGGGAACCAGCCGAGGTCGGCCAGCGGTGCGGCGTCGGGGGTGAGGGAGGCGATCACTCCCGGGTCCCAGGCGCCCATGAGCTCCATCGCGGCCTGGTGGTTGGCCACGAGGCCGGCGGACGAGCCGGCGCCCTGCTGCGCCGACGTGGTGAGGAAGCCCTCGTTGAACGGCTCGGTCGCCGCGAAGTCGGCGAGGTCGTCACCGGCCGCCTCCCAGCACGGGTCGTCGAACGCACGGTCGGCGGCAGCCTGGTTGATGACGTCCTGCGAGCACTCGCGCAGAGCGAAGTTGTAGTACCAGTGCGCGGCGGGCCAGGCATCCTTCGCGCCGAGGGCGACGGGGGCGATCCCGGCGGCCTTGAGCTTGTCGTTGGCCGCCTCGAGCTCGTCGATCGTGGTGGGCGCATCAGCGACGCCGGCCTCGGTGAACAGGTCGGTGCTGTACCAGAGGCCGGAGGGCAGCACGGCGGTGGGCAGTCCGTAGTCCTTGCCATCGACCTTGAACGCATCGAGCACGCCGCCGAGCGCGGTCCTGGTCTCGTCGGTGAGCTTGTCGCTCAGGTCCATGACCTGGCCGGCCTTCACGACGTCGGCGAGCTTGCCGCCGCCACGGGCCATGAAGATGTCCGGTGCGTCACCGGAGGCGAGCGCGGTCTGCAGCTTGCCGTCCATCTCCTCGTTCTGGATCGACTCGACGTTGATCGTGACACCGGGGTTGGCGGCCTCGAAGTCGGAGACCATCTGCTCCCAGTAGGCCTTGCCGTCACCGGTCGTCGAGTTGTGCCAGAACGTCATGGTGACCGCTCCGTCGTCACCTCCGCCGGTCGAGCCGCTGCACCCGCTGAGGGCGAGGGCCCCGCCTGCGACGATCGCCGCGGCGGTGAGGAGTTTCTTGGCTTTCATTGGTTCCACCTGTTCTCTTCATTGAGTCGCGCTCGACACCGAGGCGCTGTGGTCGTTCCGCATGCCGTGCGGAGCTCCCCGCGGAATGCGGGGCGGGGAGCACCCGGACGAGGCCGGATTGGTCCCACTGTCTCAACCGCGCGAAAAGGTGTCAAACGTTTTCGAAAACGCTTTCGTAACCACTAGTTTTGAGCGCATGGGACGGCGGACGACGATCAACGACGTTGCAGCGGCCGCGGGCGTCTCCGTCGCGACGGTCTCCAAGGCGGTCAACGGACGGTACGGAATCTCGGACGCCACGGTGGCCCGTGTGCTCCGAGTCGTGGAGGAACTCGGCTACGAATCCAGCCTCGTTGCGAGCAGTATGCGCTCCCGTCGCACCGGGGTGATCGGGGTGCTCGTCGCCGACTTCGAGCCGTTCAGCGCTGAGATACTGAAAGGCGTCGGCGCAGAACTGAGGGATACGCAGTTCGACCTCCTCGCCTACGCGGGCTCGCACCAGGTGGAGGGCCCCGGGTGGGAGCGGCGCTCGCTGCAGCGACTCAGCGGCACCCTCATCGACGCGGCGATCATGGTCACCCCCACGGTCGTGGGCGCCTCCGCCGACATCCCGATCGTCGCCATCGATCCCCACGCGGGGCGTGCCGACCTGCCGACCGTCGAGTCGGACAGCTACGGCGGCGCCCGCCAGGCCACGCGGTACCTGAGCGAGCTCGGGCACACGCGCATCGGCTTCATCGGCGGTCGCCCCGACCTGCGCTCCGCCGGATTGCGGGAGGCCGGGTACCGGCAGGCCCTGGCCGATGCCGGCATAGCCTTCGACCCCGGACTCGTTCGTGAGGGCCACTACGAGCAGCGGGCATCCCGCCAACCGGCGCTGTCGCTGCTGAGCTCGCCGCGACGCCCCACCGCAGTGTTCGCCGCCAACGACCTCACCGGTATCGCGATCCTCGAGGTCGCGGCCCAGCTGGGGCTGGACGTACCCGGCGACCTTTCGGTGATCGGCTTCGACGACATCCCGGAAGCGTCGCAGATGACGCCGCCGCTCACCACAGTGCGGCAGCCGATGCAGCGGCTCGGTGCCACCGCGGCGCGGATGATCCTGTCGCTCATGGGCGGCGAGACACCCGACAACACGCACATACAGCTGCCGACCCGGCTGGTCGAGCGGGCGACGACGGCGGCGCCGCGGGGGTGAGCCGGGGGCACCGGTTACCGGAATCGGGGCCGTGCAGCGCGAAAACTCCGGAGAAGCGAACTGCAAGCCACCCGCCGCCGCGGTCTCAAGCCGTCGCGGCGGGGTCGGCCAGCAAGGCCGCGAACGCGAGCTCGGCCGCGCCGATCATGAGCAGGTCGGAGCCGAGCTGCGCCCTCGTGATCGAGGTGCCCTCGAAGGATGCCTCGAGGGTCTGCTCGCGCACGCGTTCGACGAGGAACCCGGGGTCGGCGGCGAAGATCGACGCGAGGAAGCCGCCGAGCACGATCACCTCGGGGTTGAGCACGTTGACGGCGTTCCGCAGCGAGATGCTGAGCGAGTCGAGCTGCCGGTGCACGAGGTCCGCGACGTACGGGTCGGTCGACGCCAGCAGGGCGGCATCGAGCGCATCGGCATCCGCGACCGCGAGGCCGAGGGCGTGCAACAGGTCGGCGCGGTTCACCCGGTCTTCGAGGCTGTCGGCGACACCGTCCGCGACGCGCACGTGCCCGAATTCGCCCGCGTACCCGGCCCGGCCCGCGAGCGGCGAGCCGTTCACGATGATGCCGCCGCCGATGCCGCTCGCGCCGCCGTTGAGGTAGATGAGGTCGGAGATTCCGCGGCCGGCGCCGTAGATGTGTTCGGCTAGCGCGCCGACGCTCGCGTCGTTGCCGGTCGAGACGGGGATGCCCGTTGCCTCGGACAGCAGGGCGGTGACAGGTTCATCCCGCCATTGCAGGTGCGGCGCCCAGCGCACGAGCCCGTCGCCGGACTGGACGAGCCCCGGTACCGCGACCCCGATGCCGACGACGGTTCCCGAGGCGGAGTACTCGGCACGGAGATCGCTGATGACGCCGGTCGAGATGTCGACGAACTCGGCGACGGTCGGGGCCGAGTCCGTCTCGTGGCGGATGCGGCGGACCACCTTGCCGTCGAGACCGACCACTCCGAACGTGATGGCGTCGACCTCAGGGTTGACCGCGAAGGCGACGGCACGAGCATCCGCGTGCGCCATCGGGCTGGGCCGACCGACCTGCCGCGTGGGATCGGGCTGGGACTCGTAGGCGAGACCCAGTTCGGCGAGCTCGGCGATGAGCGCGGCGATCGTCGAGCGGTTGAGACCGGTGCGGGCGGTGAGCTGCGAACGCGGCTGCGAGCCGCGGTGCAGGAGGGTGAGCACCGTGGAGAGGTTGTGCCGCCGCGTCACCTCGCCGCGTGCACCGCTGCCGCTGGGCAACTGGGCCGAGATGCCGTTCATGGTTGCGAGACTACTCGGCGCGGGGATATGTTGTGAAGCAGAACTATTCACCTGTACCGCCTCACCAACGCCGCTGAACGGAAGAACCGCCATGTCCACTCGCCCCACCCCCGCCGACAAGTTCTCCTTCGGACTCTGGACCATCGGCTACAACGGCGCCGACCCGTTCGGCGGCCCCACGCGCGCACCCCTCGATGTCGTGCACGCGGTCGAGAAGCTCGCCGAGCTCGGCGCCTACGGACTCACCTTCCACGACGACGACCTCTTCGCGTTCGGCTCGACCGACGCCGAGCGCCAGACGCAGATCGACCGCCTCAAGGGCGCGCTCGACGACACCGGACTCATCGTGCCGATGGTCACGACCAACCTGTTCAGCGCCCCCGTCTTCAAGGACGGCGGCTTCACCTCCAACGACCGCGACGTGCGCCGGTACGCGATGCGCAAGGCGATGCGCCAGCTGGAGCTCGGCGTCGAGCTCGGTGCCAAGACCTTCGTGATGTGGGGCGGCCGCGAGGGCGCCGAGTACGACGCCGCGAAAGACATCCGCCAGGCGCTCGAGCGCTACCGCGAGGCCGTCAACGTGTTCGGCGAGTACGTCACCGACAAGGGCTACGACATCCGCTTCGCGATCGAGCCCAAGCCGAACGAGCCCCGCGGCGACATCCTGCTGCCGACGGTCGGCCACGCGATGGCGTTCATCGAGACCCTCGACCGCCCCGAGCTGTTCGGCGTGAACCCCGAGGTCGGCCACGAGCAGATGGCCGGGCTCAACTTCGCCGCCGGCATCGCCCAGGCCCTCTACCAGGGCAAGCTCTTCCACATCGACCTCAACGGCCAGCGCGGCATCAAGTACGACCAGGACCTCGTCTTCGGCCACGGCGACCTGTACAACGCCTTCGCGCTCGTCGACCTGCTCGAGAACGGCGGCCCGCAGGGCGGCCCCTCCTACGACGGCCCCCGCCACTTCGACTACAAGCCCAGCCGCACCGAGAACGAGGACGGCGTCTGGGCCTCCGCCGAGGCGAACATGCGCAACTACCTCCTCCTCAAGGAGCGCGCCGCGGCCTTTCGCGCCGACCCCGAGGTGCAGGAGGCGCTGGCGGCGTCGCGGGTGCCCGAGCTGTCGGTGCCCACGATGGGCGAGGGCGAGAGCTACGACGATCTGCTCGCGGACCGGGCATCCTTCGAGGACTTCGACACCGACACCTACTTCAACGAGAAGGGCTTCGGCTTCGTGCGCCTGCAGCAGCTCGCCACCGAGCACCTGCTCGGCGCGCGCGGCTAGGGCATGACGCTCGTCGCGGGCGTCGACTCGTCGACGCAGAGCTGCAAGGTCGTCATCGTGGATGCCCGCACCGGCGCCCTCGTACGTCAGGGCCGCGCGCCGCATCCGGCGGGAACGGAGGTCGACCCCGAGGCCTGGTGGGCGGCTCTCCTCCTCGCCATCGAGGATGCGGGCGGCCTCGCCGACGTCTCGGCGATCTCGGTCGCGGGCCAGCAGCACGGCATGGTCGTGCTCGACCACGGCGGCCGGGTGATCCGGCCCGCGCTGCTGTGGAACGACACCCGCTCGGCGCAGGCCGCGGCCGACCTCGACGCGGAGTTCCCGGACCTCGTCGCGCGCACCGGGTCACGGCCGGTCGCGAGCTTCACGTCGACGAAGCTGCGCTGGCTCCGTGACGCCGAGCCGGCCAACGCCGCGCTCGTGGCCGCGATCGCGCTGCCGCACGACTGGCTGACGTGGCGCCTGCGCGGCTTCGGCCCCGAGAACCCGCGGCTCGACGCGCTCACGACCGACCGCTCCGACGCGAGCGGCACCGGGTACTGGAACCCCGCGACGGGCGAGTACGACCGCGAGGTACTGGCGGCCCTCACCGAAAACGCAGGAGTTGTCGTCCCCAGGGTGGTCGAACCGGGCGGTTCGGCGGGCCGTGTGGGCTTCAATCCTGCGTTTTCGGGGATCGTCGTGGGGGCCGGGGCGGGCGACAACGCCGGCGCCGCCCTCGGGCTCGGCGCGCGGGACGGCGACGTCGTCGTGTCGATCGGCACGAGCGGCACGGTCTTCGCGGTCACGAGCACCCCGTCGCGCGACGACAGCGGCACGGTCGCAGGGTTCGCCGACGCGTCCGGGCTGTTCCTCCCGCTCGTCGCGACGCTCAACGCCGCGCGCGTGCTCGACTCGATCGCAGGTCTCCTCGGCGTCGACCACGACGGGCTCGGCGGACTCGCGCTCGAGGCCGAGCCGGGCGCCGACGGCCTCGTGCTGCAGCCCTACTTCGAGGGCGAGCGCACCCCCAACCTCCCCGACGCCACGGCCACCCTCTTCGGCATGACCCTCGCATCGACCACCCGCCCGAACCTCGCGCGGGCCGCGATCGAGGGTCTCCTGTGCGGGCTGGCCGCGGGCCTCGACGCGTTGCAAGAACAGGGTGTGGATGCCCGGCGCATCCTGCTCATCGGCGGGGCCGCGCAGAATCCGGCCGTCGTCGCGAGTGCGGCGCAGGTCTTCGCCGTTCCCGTCGTGGTGCCGCAGCCCGGGGAGTACGTGGCACTCGGTGCCGCGGTCCAGGCCGCGTGGGCGCTGACGGGAGCTCGCCCGGAGTGGGAGCTGCCGGTGAGCGCGGAGCCCGCGGTCGACTTCCGTCCGGGCATCCGTGCGGCGTACGTAGCGGCTTAATGGGAAAGGCCGGCCGGGGCGAACCCCGACCGGCCTTGCTTACTCAGGTGCTGCTTAGCCCTGGGTGAGCGGGAACAGCGTGTCGTTGTCCTTGTAGACCTCGGCAGCGTTGTCCTTGGTGACCACGATCGGGTCGAGGTAGAAGGTCGGAACCTTCTTGGAGCCGTTGTCGGTCTCGGCGTTGGTGGTGGCCTCGCCGCCCTTCGACAGCTCGGTGATCATGTCGATCGTCTGGGCAACCAGCTTGCGGGTGTCCTTGTAGATGGTCATGTACTGCGAGCCGTCCATGATGAGCGGGATCGACGCGGCCTCGGAGTCCTGACCGGTGATGACGATCGGGCCCTGGCCGGCGTCGGCGACCGAGGTCAGCACGGCGCGGGCGAGGGTGTCGTTCGGCGAGAGGACGCCGTCGATCGTCTTGCCCTGGTAGCTACCCTGGAGGATGGTGTCCATGCGCTCCTGAGCGTTGGCCGGGTCCCAGTCGGGCGTAGCGGTGGCCTCGACCGTGGTCTCACCCGAGACGACAACGAGGTCGCCCGAGTCGATCAGCGGCTGGAGCACCGACATGGCGCCGTTGAAGAACACCGCGGCGTTCGGGTCTGTGGCCGAACCCGACAGCAGCTCGATGTTGTACGGGCCCTCGGCCTTGGCGGCCTTGAGACCGTCGACCAGGGCCTGGCCCTGCAGCTCGCCGACCTTGAAGTTGTCGAACGCGGCGTAGTAGTCCACGTTCTCGCTCTCCTCGAGGAGGCGGTCGTAGGCGATGATCTTGACACCCTGGTCGGCAGCTTCCTTCAGCTGCGCGCCGAGGGACTTGCTGTCGTAAGCACCGATGACGATGACCTTCGCGCCGTCCTCGATCATGGTGCTGATCTGGGCCTGTTGGTCGGGAGCCGGGGAGGTGGAGCCCGCGTACTGCACGTTGGCCTCGAAGCCGGCCTCGGCGATGGCGTCCTCGAAGAGGCCGCCGGCGATCGTCCAGTTCTCCGACGTCTTGTCCGGAAGGGCGACGCCGATGACCGAGCCAGCTTCGAAGCCGGCTGCATCGCCGGATCCGGTGCCGGCGTCGTCGCCGCGCGAGGAGCAGCCCGAGAGGGCCAGCAGCGCTACTGCAGCGACAGCCGTGGTCGTGATTGCGAATTTGCGCATGTGTCAATTCACTTTCTTGGTTGTGTGTTGGGTGGTGATGCTTCCGCGACTGAGCCGCGGAACTACGCCGAAGGTCAGTTCGGGGTAGTGCTCTGGGGGCGGGCGGTCTCCTCGGCGGGATCGGTCGGGTTGACCGTCGGTCCCTCCGTCGACTCGGCGAGGTCGCCGCCGGGGCGGCGGAACCGGCCCAGCAGTGACGGGCCGCCGTTGCGCTTGCTCACGACGTCGAGGGCGACGGCGATGAGGAGCACGAGGCCCTTGATGATCTGCACCTGGTCGGTGCTGACGTGGAGGAGCTGGAGTCCGTTGTTGAGGACGGCGATGACGAGACCACCGATGATCGAGCCGATCACGGTGCCGATACCGCCGGAGACCGCAGCGCCACCGATGAACACTGCGGCAATCGCATCGAGCTCCCAACCGGTGCCGTCACCGGGGCCCGAGGCGAGCGAGCGGGACACCGAGACGACGCCGGCGAGGCCCGCGAGCATCGACATGTTCATCATCACGAAGAAGTTGACGCGACGGATCTTGACGCCGGAGAGCTCCGCAGCGTGCCAGTTGCCGCCGACCGCGTAGATGTGGCGGCCGATGATCGTGTTGTTCGTGACGAACGAGTACACGAGAACGAGGATGACCAGCACAATGCCGGGGATCGGGAAGCTCGTACCCACGCGGCCGGTGGAGAAGAGGTAGGTCGCGAAGATGATGACGGCACCCATCGCGGACACCTTGATGATGCTCACCCAGAGGGGAGCCATCGCCGCGCCGATGCTCGCCTGACGACGGCGCAGGCGCCACTCGGTGTAGACGACCGCGAGCAGGGCCAGGAGGCCGAGCACCAGGGTGCCGTTGCTGAAGCCGAAGTCCGGACCGAAGTCGGGGATGTACCCGCCGCCGATGAAGCCGAAGAAGTCGGGGGTGGTGAGCGGGGTCGAGTTGCCGATGAACTGGTTGGCACCGCGGAAGATCAGCATGCCTGCAAGGGTGACGATGAAGGCCGGCACCCCGACATAGGCGACCCAGAAGCCCTGCCACGCGCCCACGGCAGCGCCGATCGCGAGGGCGAGAACCACCGCGATGAGCGTGATGATGATGCCCTTGAGGTTCTCCTGGTCCTCGGGGAACACCATGGACTTGTCCAGCTGCCTGATCGTCATCACCACGAGGATGTTGACGAAAGCTGCCACCGATCCGACCGAGAGGTCGATATGGCCGGCGATGATGACCTGCACCATGCCCACGGCGAGGATCAGCACGTACGCGTTGGCGCGCACGATGTTGATCACGTTGCCGGGGTCGAGCGTCTTGCCGCCCGTGAGGATCTCGAAGATCACGATGATCAGCACGAGGGCGCCGAGGATTCCGAACTGGCGTAGACCCGACTGGCCCGCGCCGAACATCTTGCTCAGGTCGCGGATCGACTTCTTCGGGGCGGTGGGGGTGACAGTCATCAGGCTGCGTCCTTCTTCGTGGAGGTCATGCTCTTCATCAGTTGCTCGGGAGTTGCTTGCGAGATCGTGAGCTCATCGGTGATGCGCCCCTCGAAGATCGTGTAGATGCGGTCGGCGACGCCGAGGAGCTCCGGCAGTTCGGACGAGATCAGCACGATCCCGGCGCCGCGCGCGGCGAGTTCCCGGATGATGTTGTAGATCTCGGTCTTGGCGCCGACGTCGATGCCGCGGGTCGGCTCGTCCAGGATCAGCAGCTCGGGGTCGGTGAACATCCACTTCGCCAGAACGACCTTCTGCTGGTTGCCGCCGGAGAGCTTGTTGACGCCCTCATCGACGGTGGGGGTCTTGATCCGCAGCTCGCCGCGGTACTCGTCGGCGACGACGTGCTCCTGCAGCTTGTCGATCACGCCGGTCTTGGACGAGATCTTGCTGAGCTTCGCGGAGACGATCGAGTCCTTGATGTCGTCCAAGAGGTTGAGGCCGAGCGCCTTGCGGTCCTCACTCACGTAAGCGATGCCGTGGTCGATCGCGGCCGACACGTTCGGCAGGGTGATCTCCTTGCCGTTCATGAAGATCTTGCCGCCGATGACCGTGCCGTAGGAGCGCCCGAAGATGCTCATGGCGAGCTCGGTGCGGCCCGCACCCATGAGGCCGGCGAAGCCCACGACCTCGCCGCGGCGGACTGTGAAGCTCGAGTGCTTGGCGACGAGGCGGTCGGGCACTGTCGGATGACGCACAGTCCAGTCGCGCACCTCGAAGAACACCTCGCCGATCGACGAGCCGTCGTGCTCCGGGTAGCGGTTCTCCAGAACACGACCGACCATGCCCTTGATGATGCGGTTCTCGTCAACGCCGTCGGCCTTGACGTCGAGGGTCTCGATCGTCTTGCCGTCGCGCAGGATGGTGATGGAGTCGGAGATCTGCTCGATCTCGTTGAGCTTGTGCGAGATCATGATCGACGTCACGCCCCGGCCCTTGAGCCCCGTGATGAGGTCGAGCAGGTGCTGCGAGTCGCCCTCGTTGAGGGCCGCGGTGGGCTCGTCGAGGATGAGGAGCTTCACGTTCTTGTTGAGCGCCTTCGCGATCTCGACCAGCTGCTGCTTGCCGACGCCGAGGCTCTTGATCTTGGTGTCCGGGTCATCAGTGAGGCCCACGCGGGCGAGCAGGTCGACCGCACGACGGTGAGCGGCGACCCAGTCGATCGAGCCGCCGCGCTTGGTGGGCTCGTTGCCGAGGAAGATGTTCTCGGTGATCGAGAGCTCGGGGATGAGCGCGAGCTCCTGGTGGATGATGACGATGCCCGCGGCCTCACTCTGGCGGATGTCGCGGAACCGGACTTCGCTGCCCTGGTAGATGATGTCGCCGGTGTAGGTGCCGTAGGCGTAGACGCCGGAGAGCACCTTCATGAGCGTGGACTTGCCTGCGCCGTTCTCTCCGCAGATCGAGTGGATCTCGCCGGCGCGGACCGTGAGGGTGACGTTCTCGAGGGCCTTCACACCGGGGAACTCCTTGGTGATGGACCGCATCTCCAAGATCGTCGGCTGGTTTCGTTCTGCCAACTCCACAGTGTGACCTCCGCGTCATCGGGTGCGCACCGGGGGTTTCGGGTGCGACCTGCATCGGAAAACCTAACCCCCGGATTGCTTGGCGTCAAATAGTAAAGACAAGAACCGGCAGGATTGTGACCAGTCCGAAACCTTGCTATGTGTCGCTGCGCCGCACAAATCCGGGGCTGGGCGGGGAAATGCGCGGCGCGAGTGTATCTTTACCCTGTGCAGAGCCGTAACCCAACGCCGGGTTCGCAGACTTCATTACGCGAAGCCAACCGGGCGCGTATCGTCGAGTCGCTCATGCACCACGGGCACTTGACCCAGGTCGAGCTCGCCGGGTCGACCGGCCTCTCCCCCGCGACGGTCTCCAACATCGTCAAGGAGCTCGCCGCCTCCGGCGTGCTGCACACCTCCGTCACCTCCCGCAGCGGCCGTCGCGCCGTCGAGGTCACCCTCGCCCGGAGGAGCGGGCTCGTCGCGGGACTGCACTTCTCGAGCCGGCACCTGCGGGTCGCGATCTCCGACGTGAGCCGCACGGTCGTCGCCGAGAACCACGTGCCCCTCGCCCTCGACCACCGGCACGACCGGGAGCTCGACCGCGCGACGCTTCTGCTGAGCGACATGCTCGAGTCGGTCGACGCCTCCTTCTCCGACCTGCTCGCCGTCGGCATCGGCCTGCCCGCCCCCATCGACACTGAGACCGGCATGATCGCCACTCCCGGTCTGCTGCGCGGATGGGAGAACGTGCGGGTCGCCGAAGTGATGACGAACCGCATCGAGGTGCCCACCTTCGTGGACAACGAGGCGAACCTCGGCGGGCTCGCCGAGGTTCGGTCGGGCGCCGCCCGCGGGGCCAGGGGCGCCGTCTACATCCGGGTGGGCCAGGGAGTGAGCGCGGGCCTCGTCATCAACGGCGCGATCTACCGAGGCGTCACCGGCAAGGCCGGCCAGATCGGCCACGTGACCATCGACGAGAACGGGCCCATCTGCCGGTGCGGAAGCCGCGGCTGCCTCGACACCCTCGCGGGCGGGCCCGCGCTGCTCGAGCTCTTCCGCGACGACCCCGGCATGCAGCGCCTGCGAGACCTGCTCGTGCGCGCCGACGCCGGCGACGCGAGCTCGCGGCGGGTGATCGCCGACGCCGGTCGGCACATCGGCATCGCCGCCGCCAGCCTGTGCAACCTCTTCGACCCCGAACGACTCGTCATCGGGGGTGAGCTCGCGCAGGCCGGCGAGATCCTCCTCGCCCCCATGAGGCACGCCCTCGAGCGCTCGGCGCTCGCGGGGGCGGCGGGCGTCCCGGAGATCGTTCAGGGCGAACTCGGCGAGCGCGCTGAGCTCCTCGGAGCCCTCGCCCTCGCGATCGAGAACGTGGGACTAGAAGCCGACGTTCGCAGCAACCTGAGATGAACCACCTGTCCACAGCAACACTCGAGCCACCAACGAAGGCGGTCCCGGTGAGAGGCACCCGAATGAGATCCCGTTTCACGAGTATCGCGACCCTGGCGGTCATGGCGATGCTCGCGACCGGGCTCGCGGCCTGCACGACGAACACGGGGGCGGTGCGCATCGCGCTCCTCCTCCCCGAATCCAAGACGGCCCGGTACGAGGCGTTCGACCGCCCGTACTTCGAGCAGCGCATCGGCGAGCTGGGCGACTACGAGGTGCTCTACTCCAACGCCGATCAGGATGCCGCGAAGCAGCAGTCGCAGGCCGAAGCCGCCCTGGCATCCGGGGTCAAGGTGCTGGTGCTCGACCCCGTGGACTCCTCGGCTGCCGCCAGCATCGTCGCCGCCGCCAACGCGCAGGGCGTCCCGGTCATCGCCTACGACCGCATCATCAACGGGGGCGAGCTCGCGTACTACGTCTCCTTCGACAACGAGAACATCGGCGAGCTGCAGGGGGACGCCCTCGTTGCGAAGCTCGATGCGGACGGCGCGAGCGGGGGCATCCTGATGGTCAACGGCTCGCCCACCGACGGGAACGCGGGCGAGTTCAAGTCCGGCGCGCTGGGCAAGATCGAGGCGAGCGACTACCCGGTGCTGGCCGACTTCGACTCCCCGGACTGGAGCCCCGACAAGGCGCAGGACTGGGTGGCCGGCCAGATCACGCAGTTCGGCGGGCGCATCGCGGGCGTCTACGCGGCCAACGACGGCACGGCCGGGGGCGCGATCGCCGCACTCAAGGCCGCGAACGTGAGCCCGCTCCCGGTCGTCACCGGCCAGGATGCCGAACTCGCGGGCATCCAGCGCATCGTCTCCGGCGACCAGTACATGACCATCTACAAGGCGATGAAGGCGCAGGCGACACTCGCCGCCGAGATCGCCGTGGCGCTCGCGAACGGCGAGGAGGTCACCGGCGACATCGAGGTCGGTGGAACCCCCGCGACGCTGCTGCCCGCCGTCGTCGTGACCATCGACAACATCATGACTACCGTTGTTGCGGACGGCATCTACACAGTGGCCGAGATCTGCACGCCCGAGTACGCCGCGGCCTGCGCCGCGGCGGGAATCAAATAGGACCGGATGACGAACACCACCACGAGGGAGCAGCTGCTCTCGCTCCGCGGGATCACGAAGCGCTTCGGCGCCGTGCGTGCGCTCAGCGGCGTCGACCTCGACGTGTACGCGGGCGAGGTGGTCGCGATCGTGGGCGACAACGGCGCGGGCAAGTCGACGCTCGTGAAGATCCTCGCGGGCGTGCATCCGCAGGACGCCGGGACCATCTCGTTCGGTGGCGTCCCCACCGCGATCCCGACCCCGACCGACTCCCGCGACCTCGGCATCGCGACCGTCTACCAGGACCTCTCGCTGTGCGACAACCTCGACGTCGTGAGCAACCTGTGGCTCGGCCGCGAGCTGCGCAAGGGCGGGGCGCTCGACGAGGTCGAGATGGAGATGCGCTCGTGGACCCTGCTGCGGGAGTTGAGCGCGCGCATCCCCTCGGTACGGATACCCGTGGCGTCGCTCTCGGGAGGGCAGCGGCAGACCGTCGCCATCGCGCGCTCCCTGATCGGCGAGCCGAACGTCGTCATCCTCGACGAGCCGACGGCCGCGCTCGGGGTCGCGCAGACCGCCGAGGTGCTCAACCTCATCGAACGGCTGCGCGAGCGCGGACTCGGCGTCATCCTCATCAGCCACAACATCGCCGACGTGCAGGCCGTCGCCGACCGCATCGTGGTGCTGCGGCTCGGCCGCAACAACGGCGACTTCCGGGTCGCCGACGTCACCAGCGAGATGATCATCGCCGCCATCACCGGCGCCAGCGACAACTCCAGGAGCGCATGATGAGCGACACGACCCGGCCGCTCGACCAGTCCCGTCCCGTCGACCAGCAGGACGAGCGGCTCGTGCACCACTCCGGGGTGCGCGGCGCGGTCCGCGATCTCGGGCAGCGGATGCGCGGGGGCGACCTCGGTTCGCTCCCCGTGGTGCTCGGGCTCGTCGTGATCTGGGCGGTGTTCCAGATCCTCAACCCCAACTTCCTGTCGAGCACCAACCTCGTCAACCTCACCATGCAGAGCGCCGCCGTCGGCACCATCGCGATCGGGATCGTCCTCGTGCTTCTGCTCGGCGAGATCGACCTCTCTGTCGGGTCGGTGAGCGGGCTCTCGTCCGCGATCCTCGCCGTCGGGTTCGTGCAGCTCGGGTTCCCGCTCCCCCTCGTGCTGTTCGCGTCACTGCTCGCCGGCGTGCTCGCCGGGCTCGTGTTCGGGTTTCTGCGCACCCAGTTCGGCGTGCCCAGCTTCGTCATCACGCTCGGCGGGCTGCTGGGCATCCTCGGCCTGCAGCTGTTCGTACTCGGCAAGACCAAGTCGATCAACATCCCGTTCGACTCGGTGATCGTGCAGTTCGGGCAGCAGTGGTTCCTGCCGGCGTGGTCGAGCTACACGCTCGTCGCACTCGCGGTCGTCGTGTTCGCGTGGAACCAGCTCGTGCAGGCGCGACGCCGCGAGGCCGCCGGGCTGTCGGCGAGCCCGGCGAGCGTGATCATGCTCCGCAGTGCGGGGCTGCTCGTGCTGCTCGGCGCCGCCACCTGGTACCTCAACCTGTCTCGCGGGGTGGGGGCGCCGTTCGCGCTGTTCCTCGTGCTCGTCGTGATCACCCACTTCTTCCTCACCCGCACCCGGTGGGGCCGCTCGGTCTTCGCTGTGGGGGGCAACGTCGAGGCGGCCAGGCGCGCGGGCATCCGTGTCAATCGCGTCTACATCTCGGTGTTCGTGCTGTGCTCGCTGTTCGCCGCGCTCGGCGGACTCATGGCCGCGGCCCGCGCCGCCTCCGCGAACTCGTCGAGCGGCGGAGGCGACACGAACCTCAACGCGATAGCAGCGGCCGTCATCGGCGGAACCTCCCTGTTCGGCGGCCGCGGGTCCGCGTTCTCGGCGGTGCTGGGGGTCGTCGTCATCATGTCGATCAACTCGGGACTCGCGCTGCTCTTCCTCGAGTCGTACGTGCAGTACATCGTCACGGGCGCGGTGCTCCTGCTCGCGGTCGTGATCGACTCCCTCTCCCGCCGCACGCGCGCCGCCGCGGGCCGCGGGTAGGGGCTGCCGCTCCCGTCCCCGCGCACTGCATTCTTTTCCGAAATGACGGAGATCGCCACCATCACGAGCTCACTTCCACGCAGAACGGCCCGTAGGCAGCCGCGGTTCCGTCATTTCGCAAACGAGGTGCCCGCAGGCCGCGACGGATGCCCGGCGCTCAGCGGCGGGCGGTGGAGGCGCGCACGACGAGCTCGGGCACAGTGACGGGCGTCACGACGACCTCGTCGTCGCGCAGCAGTTCCACGAGGGTGGACATGATGTCGCGCCCGAGCTCCGCGAAGTCCTGGCGCACGGTGGTGAGCGCCGGCAGGAAGTGCTCGGCCTCGGGGATGTCGTCGAACCCGACGATGCTCACGTCGTCGGGCACGCTGATGCCGTTGTCGGAGAACGCGTGGATGAGCCCGAGGGCGGTCTCGTCGTTGCCGGCGAAGATGGCGGTGAAGTCGCGATTGCGGGCGAGCTCGAGTCCGATGCGGTAACCCCCGCTGGGTGACCAGTCGGTGACGAGCGGCTCGTGCGCCACCAGCCCGTGCCCGGAGAGGGAGGCGCGCCAGCCGCGCTCGCGCTCACGGGCATCCATGGAATCTGCCGGGCCGGCCACGTGAAGGATGCTCGTGTGCCCCAGCGAGACGAGGTGATCGGTCGCGGCGCGGGCTCCACCGTACTGGTCGATCGAGACGCTGTGGAACCCGGCGCGCCCGCTGCTGTCGACCGCCACGAGCGGGATGCCGAGGTCGATCTGCTGCATCGCCTCGAGCGCCTCGCGGTCGCCGGCGACGAGCACGATCGCCTCGACGTTCTGCCCCAGCAGGAGCTCGACCGAGGAACGGAGGGAGCGGGCATCCGTCTCGACCATGCTCGAGATGCTCACCGTGTAGCGGGCCTGCCGGGCTGCGTCGTTGAAGGCGAGGAGGATGCTCGACGGCCCGTACGCCAGACGGCCGGTGGTGATGAGCCCGATGGTGCGCGAGCGCTTGGTGACCAGTGCGCGCGCCGCGGTGGAGGGGCGGTAGCGCAGCTGCTTGATCGCGTCCTCGACGCGGGCCCGGGTGGCGGGCCGCACGTTCGGGATGTTGTTGACGACGCGCGAGACGGTCTGGTGCGAGACCCCGGCGAGGCGGGCCACGTCGAAGATGTTCGCCACTCGGGCGCGCGCTTCGTCGGGGTTCACCAAACCTCTCGACTCCTCAAGCTCGCGCGCGATCGTGTGTCAATTATGGCGGCGTCATCGCCGCCGCAATGTCAGCACCTTCTGCAGCAGGATGAAGACCAGCAGGAGGGCGCCGATCACGATGCGGGTCCACCACGAGCTGAGGGTGCCCTCGAAGCTGATGATGGTCTGGATGATGCCGAGCAGCAGCACGCCCAGCACCGAGCCGATCACGAAACCGGAGCCTCCGGAGAGCAGGGTGCCGCCGATCACGACCGCCGCGATGGCGTCCAGCTCGAGGCCGATGCCAGTGCGCCCGTAGCCCGAGAGCGTGTACAGCGAGAACAGGATGCCCGCGACGCCGGAGCAGAACCCGCTGATCACGTACACCAGCACCTTGGTGCGAGACACCGGCAGCCCCATGAGCACGCCCGAGTACTCGCCGCCGCCGATCGCGTAGACCGTGCGGCCGGTGCGCGTGTAATGCAGCACCACGAACGCGACCGCGACGATGACGAGCGCGATGATCACGCTCGGGTTGATCGACAGCTTCGGCGCGAAGACGATGCGTCGCGCGAGGGCGGTGAAGAACGGGTCGGTGATCGGGATCGAGTCGAGGCTGATCACGTAGCAGAGGCCCCGCGCGAGGAACATGGCGGCGAGCGTCGCGATGAACGGCTGGATCTTGAAGTAGTGGATGACCAGCCCCGAGAGCAGCCCGATGCCCGAGCCGACCGCCAGCACGATGAGGATGATCAGTCCCGGGTTCCAACCTGCCTGGGCGAGGGATGCCGCGATCATGGTGGAGAGCGCGACGACCGAGCCCACGGAGAGGTCGATGCCGCCCGTGAGGATTACGAAGGTCATCCCCACCGCGAGCACGATGAGGAACGCGTTGTCCACGAAGAGGTTGAGCACGACCTGGCCGGAGGCGAAGTTGCGGTAGCGGCTCGCGCCGATGCCGAAGAACACGACCAGAAGCACGAGGGTCGCGACGAGGGAGGCGTACCGCGGGGCGGGGGCGAACTTCTTGGCGCGGTCCAGGAAGGTCGGGGTGCTCAGCGTCGTGGTCATGATGCGACCGCCTTCGTGCTCGAGGGGGTGGGTCTGCGGCGGTGCATCCAGTCCTGCACGACGGGCGACTGCAGCAGGCAGACGGCGATCACGACGATCGCCTTGAAGACCAGTGCGATCTCCTTGGGGATGCCCGCCGTGTACACGGTGGTGGTGAGGGTCTGGATGACGATCGCCCCGACGATGGTGCCGGTGAGCGAGTAGCGGCCGCCGGCGAGGGACGTGCCGCCGATCACCACGGCGAGGATCGCGTCGAGCTCGATCCAGAGGCCCGCGCTGTTCGCGTCGGCCGCAGTCACGTTCGAGCTGATGATGAGACCGGCGATGCCCGCGCACAGCCCGCTGAAGATGTAGACCACCCAGACGATGCCGCGCGAGCGCACCCCGGCGATGCGGGATGCCGCGGGGTTGATGCCCACGGACTCGATCAGCAGGCCGAGCGCGGTCTTGCGCGTGAGCAGTGCGGCGATCGCGACCATCACCGCGACGATGATGATCGCGAACGGAAGGCCGAACAGGAACCCCGCGCCGATGAACTTGTACGGCGGGCTCGTGATCGTGAGGATGTTGCCCTCGGTGATGAGCATCGCGATGCCGCGCCCGGCCGTCATCAGGATGAGGGTCGCGACGATCGGTTGGATGCCGAACGCCGCCACGAGCAGGCCGTTCCAGCTGCCGAGGATGAGCGAGAGCACCACCGCCACGATGATCGCGACCGCAACGACCCCGGGGTTGCCGGGGTCGGGGGCGTCCCCGATGATCGTGCACGCGACCGCGCCCGAGATCGCCGCGATCGCACCGACGGAGAGGTCGATGCCGCGAGTGGCGATCACGAGCGTCATGCCGAGTGCGACGAGCATCGTGGGCGCGCCGTTGCGCAGGATGTCGATGAGGCTGCCGAACAGGTGCCCGTCCTTGAGGGTGATGCCGAAGAAGCCGGGCGTGACGATCACGTTGAAGATCAGCAGCGCCGCGAGCGCGGTGACCGGCCAGAACAGGCGGCTCCGGGTGATGCTCCTCACGGCGTTCACGCGTTCACCCCCTCGTCGGCCCCGCTGGCGATGAGGGTCATGATCTGGCCCACGGTGATGTCCTCGTTGGGCAGGTCGGCCACCTTGCGGCGGTCGCGCATGACCGCGATCCTGTGGCTCAGGCGCAGCACCTCCTCGAGCTCGGCGGAGATGAAGACCACGGACATCCCCTCGTCGGCAAGGCTCGAGACCAGCTTCTGGATCTCGGCCTTCGCACCGACGTCGATGCCGCGCGTCGGCTCGTCGAGCACCAGTAGGTGGGGCGCGACCGCGAGCCAGCGCGCGAGCAGCACCTTCTGCTGGTTGCCGCCCGACAGGTTTCCGGCGAGCGCGTCGGGGTTCGCGGGCCGGATGTTAAGCGCCTGGATGTAGCTCTGGGCGAGCTCGTCCTGCCGGCGCTTCGAGATGCGGCGGAACCACCCGCGGTCGGCCTGCAGCGCGAGCACGATGTTGTCGCGCACCGTGAGCTCGTCGACGATGCCCTGCGTCTTGCGGTCCTCGGACGAGTAGGCGATCCGCTCGCGCAGGGCGATGCGCGGGGTGCGCAGACGGCGACGGATGCCCAGCACCTTGGTCTCCCCCGAATCCGCCCGATCGACTCCGGTGATCAGACGGGCGACCTCGGTGCGCCCGGACCCGAGCAGACCGGCGAGACCGACGATCTCGCCCTCGCGGATCGAGAGGTCGAACGGCTCGACGGCGCCCTTGCGACCGAGGCCCTTCGCCTCGAGGTACGGCACCTCGACGTTCGCCTCCTCGTCGGCGGCGGCCTGCCGGGTGCGGCCCTCGAGCTCGTCGAGCACCGCGAGCTCCTTGCCGATCATCTTGTGCACGAGCTCGATCCGCAGGATCTCCTTCGTGAGGTACTCGCCGACGAGCGCGCCGTTGCGCAGCACGGTGAGACGGTCGGAGATCTCGTAGACCTGGTCGAGGAAGTGGGAGACGAACAGGATCGCGACCCCGCTCTCCTTGAGCCGCCCGATCACCCGGAACAGTTCGGCGACCTCGTCGGCGTCGAGGCTGGAGGTCGGCTCGTCGAGGATGAGTACCTTCGCGTCGACGTCGGTCGCGCGCGCGATGGCGACGAGCTGCTGCACGGCGAGCGAGTGCGTGCTCAGCTGCGAGCGGGGATCGACGTCGAGGTTGAGCCGCTCGAGCAGCTCGGCGGCGCGGGCGCGGGTCGCCCTCCAGTCGATGAGCCCGCCCTTGCGGGGCTCGCGGCCGAGCATGATGTTCTCCGCGACGGACAGGTTGGGGAGGAGGTTGACCTCCTGGTACACAGTGCTGATCCCGGCGGCCTGCGCCTGCGCGGGCCCGTTGATGACGAGCGGCTCACCCGCGAGCGTCATGGTGCCGCTGTCGATCGAGTAGACGCCGGTGAGCGCCTTGATGAGGGTCGACTTGCCCGCGCCGTTCTCGCCCATCAGCGAGTGGACTTCGCCCGGGAACATCCGGAAGCTCACGGAGTCGAGCGCCCGCACTCCGGGGAACGTGATCGTGATGTCGGTCATTTCGACGATGGGGGTCTGCTGCACGGGGGTCTCTCTTCGTTGAGAGGCCGGGCCCGCCGCGCACGGGGCGCGGCGGGCTCGGCCGGGTGTAGTGCTCTTAGCGGTGCTCTTAGTACTCGCGGGTGGGCAGCGCCTCGACGGCCTGCTCCTGGGTGAAGGTGGTCTCCTCCGTCACGATGCGCTTCTCGACGGTGTCACCGGCCATGAGCGCCTTGACGATGTCGACCAGCTGCGGGCCGAGGAGCGGCGAGCACTCGACGATGAAGTTGATCTTCCCGTCGGCGAGCGCCTGCATCCCATCGTGCACCGCGTCGACGGTGACGATCTTGATGTCGGTGCCGGGAACCAGCCCGGCCGCCTCGATCGCCTCGATCGCGCCGAGCCCCATGTCGTCGTTGTGCGCGTACACCAGGTCGATGTCGGGGTTCGACTGGAGGAAGGCCTCCATGACCTGCTTGCCGCCGTCGCGGGTGAAGTCGCCCGTCTGGCTCGCGATGATGTCGAACTTGGCGTCGTCACCGAGTGCCGTGCGGAACCCCTCGGCACGGTCATTGGCCGGAGCCGCGCCCGTCGTGCCCTGCAGTTCGACGATGTTGACCTTGTCGGCGTCCGCGTACTCGTCGACGACCCACTGGCCGGCCTTCTCCCCCTCGAGGATGAAGTCCGAGCCGAGGAAGGACTCGTAGAACGAGTCGTCCTCCGAGTCGACCGAGCGGTCGGTCAGAACGACGGGGATGCCCGCATCCTTGGCCTCTTGCAGCACCGCATCCCACCCGGACTCGACGACCGGCGAGAACGCGATCACGTCGACACCCTGCTGGATGTAGGAGCGGATCGCCTTGATCTGGTTCTCCTGCTTGCCCTGCGCGTCGGAGAACTTGAGCTCGATGCCCGCGTCTTCGAACGCACCCTGGATGGACTTCGTGTTGGCCGTGCGCCAGCCGCTCTCCGCGCCGACCTGGGCGAAACCGACGACGATGTCGTCGTCACCCCCGCTGCCCGCGCTGTCGCCTCCGCCGGCACAGCCGGTCATGGCCACGAGTAGGGCCGCTGCTGCGGCCACTCCGATGATCTTTCTCATACCAAACCTCCTCGTTCAGTGTCCCGACCGCACTCGGGGTGGTGGTCCCGGCGGTGCAGTGCGGCCGGCCAGGTCATTCTGGCCTGCTCGGATGTTAGCGTTCACATTCCTCGCATCACAACGGCGCAATTGTCACGATAAGGTAACGAGGCCCCGGAATGGAAGGGCAGCGGGCATCGATTCCGCTCGCACGACCCGCGCGACCGCGCTGGCCGAATGTGAGGGTTCTCACTGCCTCACCCATGTCCGTCGAGTTGCCACTTCGATACCGCACGCCTCGCAAGAACCGGATCGAACTGGCAACTCGGCGCGGAAACGCAGAAGGATGCCCGCGCCAGACCTCGGCACGGGCATCCTTCATCGCTCGCAGTGGTCAGCGACCGCCCGCGCGGCGCTTGTTGAACACGTCGAAGGCGACCGCGAACAGCAGCACGAGGCCCTTGACCGCCTGCTGCCACTCGATGCCGATGCCGAGGATCGACATGCCGTTGTTGAGCACACCGATGATGAGACCACCGATGATCGCGCCGCCGATGGTGCCGACACCGCCCTGCACGGCAGCTCCACCGATGAACGCGGCGGAGATGGCCTCGAGCTCGAAGCCGTCACCGGCCTTCGGGCCGGCGAGGTTGAGCCGCGCGGTGAAGACGAGGCCGGCGAGCGCGGCGAGCACGCCCATGTTCACGAAGATGAAGAAGTCGACCTGGCGGGTCTTGACGCCGCTGAGTTCGGCCGCATGGCGGTTGCCGCCGATCGCGTAGATGTGGCGGCCGAACACGCTGCGGTTGGTGACGATGCCGTAGATCAGCACGAGCACGGCGAGCACGATGAGGGTGATCGGGATGCCCTTGAAGGTCGCGAGGGCGTAGGCGAACGCCAGGACCCCGACGGCGAGCAGCACGAGCTTGCCGACGAACCACGGCAGCGGCTCGACCTCCTGGCCGTAGGTCTGGCGACCGCGACGGCTGCGCACCTGCTGCACCACGAACGCGATGACCGCGATGATGCCGACGCCCATGGTCACCGGGTCGACGGGGAACTCCCCGAGAAGGTCGGTGAGGAAGCCGTTACCGAGGGCGCGGTACTCGACCGGGAACGAGCCGATGTTCGAGTTGCCGAGCACCACGAGCGCGAGACCGCGGAAGATGAGCATGCCGGCCAGCGTCACGATGAACGCCGGTATGCCGACGTAGGCGATCCAGAAGCCCTGCCACGCGCCCACCAGAGCCCCGATGAGCAGCGAGAGGATGATCGCGAGGAACCACGGCATCTCGAGTTTCACCGCGAAGACACCCGACACGGCACCGACGAACGCCGCGACCGAGCCGACCGAGAGGTCGATGTGGCCCGCGACGATCACCATCACCATGCCGATCGCGAGGATCAGGATGTAGCCGTTCTGCACGATGAGGTTCGAGATGTTCTGCGGGCGCAGCAGGATGCCGTTGGTCAGGATCGAGAACAGCACGACCACCGCGATGAGCGCGAGGAAGATGCCGTTCTTACCGAGGTCGGTCACGACGTGGCTGAGCGCGTTCGTGACGCGGTTGGTCGGCGGCCCGACCTCCTCGACGAGGTCACGTTCTGTGTTGGTCATGGTGTTCTGCTCCTTGTGGGTGTGCTCAGGCCCGCTAGCGCGGTGATTCCATGGTCATGAGTTTGAGGACGGCCTCGGGAGTGGCGTCCTCGATCGGCAGTTCGCCGGTGATCCGCCCCTCCGAGAGGGCGTAGATGCGGTCGCAGATGCCGAGCAGCTCCGGCAGCTCCGAGGAGATGACGATGATGCCCTTACCCTCGGAGGCGAGCCGGTTGATGATCGTGTAGATCTCGTACTTCGCTCCGACGTCGATGCCGCGGGTGGGCTCGTCGAGGATGAGCACGTCGGGGTCGGAGTAGATCCACTTCGACAGCACGACCTTCTGCTGGTTGCCGCCGGAGAGCTTGCCGGTCTTCGAGAGCACCGACGGGGCCTTGATGTTCATGCTCTTGCGGTACTCGTTCGCGACCTTGAACTCCTCGTTGTCGTTCACGAGGCCGGCGGACGAGAGCTTGCCGAGCGACGCCGCCGAAATGTTCCGTTTGATGTCGTCGATGAGGTTGAGGCCGTACTGCTTGCGGTCCTCGGTCGCGTAGGCGAGGCCGTTCTCAATCGCCTCGGCGACGCTGCGGGTCTGGATCTCCTGGCCGTTCTTGAAGACCTTGCCGCTGATGCGCGACCCGTAGCTGCGGCCGAACAGGCTCATCGCGAACTCGGTGCGGCCGGCGCCCATGAGGCCGGCGATGCCGACGATCTCGCCGCGGCGCACGTTGAGGTTGACGTTGTCGACCATGACGCGCGTGACATCCTGCGGGTGGTGGGCCGTCCAGTTCTCGACCCGGAGGATCTCCTCGCCGATGTGCGGCGTGTGATCCGGGTAGCGGTGCTCGAGGTCGCGGCCGACCATGTCCTTGATGATGCGCTCCTCGGTGACGTCCGCCTTGGCGATCGTCTCGATCGTCTTGCCATCGCGGATGACCGTGACCGAGTCGGCGATCTTCTTGATCTCGTTGAGCTTGTGGCTGATGATGATCGACGTGATGCCCTGCCCCTTGAGGTGCAGGATCAGGTCGAGCAGGTGGTCGGAGTCCTCGTCGTTGAGGGCCGCGGTCGGCTCGTCGAGGATGAGCAGCTTGACCTTCTTCGACAGGGCCTTGGCGATCTCCACGAGCTGCTGCTTGCCGACGCCGATGTCGAGGATCTTGGTGGTCGGGTTCTCGCGCAGGCCGACGCGGGCGAGCAGCTTGGCCGCCTCGCTGTTCGCCTTGTTCCAGTCGATGAGGCCGAACGCGCCCTTGACCTCGTTGTTGAGGAAGATGTTCTCCGCGATGGAGAGGTAGGGGCTGAGAGCCAGCTCCTGGTGGATGATGACGATGCCCTTGGCCTCGGAGTCGCGGATGTCGCGGAACGCGACGACCTCGTTCTCGAAGACGATGTCGCCGTCGTAGGTACCGTGCGGGTAGACGCCCGAGAGCACCTTCATGAGGGTGGACTTACCCGCGCCGTTCTCGCCGCAGATCGCGTGGATCTGGCCGCGCTCGACCTCGAGCGTCACGTCCTGGAGGGCTTTGACGCCCGGGAACGTCTTCGTGATCGAACGCATTTCCAGGATGTTGGTGGTCACTGGGGCATCTCCGGCTTCCTTGTCGAACTGCTTGGGGGGCAGCGTAGTACGGGGGTGCCGGTGGCGGGGAGGGCTTGCCTCCCCGCCACCGGCGGTGTGGTGGTTGCCTAAGCGACCGGCCTACAGGCCGATCTCGTCAGCCGTCCAGTAGCCCGTGTCAACGAGGGCTTCCTTGACGTTGTCCTTCGTGACCTGAACCGGCTGGAGCAGGTAGGAGGGAACGACCTTGACACCGTTGTCGTACGTCTCGGTGTCGTTGATCTCCGGCTCGTCACCGTTGAGCACGGCAGCAGCCATACCGGCAGCGACCTTCGCGAGCTCGCGGGTGTCCTTGAAGATGGTCGCGTACTGCTCACCGGCGAGGATCGCCTTGACCGAGTCGACCTCGGCGTCCTGGCCGGAGATGATCGGCCATTCCGCTCCGACCGAGTACCCGGCATCCGTCAGTGCGCCGATGATGCCACGGGAGATGCCGTCGTAGGGCGACAGGACCGCGTTGACCTTCGTGCCGTCGGAGTAGTTCGCCGTGAGGAGGTCCTCCATGCGGCTCTGAGCGGTCTCGCCGTCCCAACGGAGGGTGGCGGCCTGCTCGATGTCGGTCTGTCCCGACTTCACAACGAGCGTTCCGTCATCGATCAGCGGCTGGAGCACGTCCATGGCGCCGTTGAAGAAGAAGAACGCGTTGTTGTCGTCGAGCGAGCCGGCGAACAGCTCGATGTTAAACGGGCCGGCAGGCGCGTCCGCGATCGGGGTGCCGTCGAGCTCGGTCAGGCCGAGTCCGTTGAGGACCGTCCACGCCTGCTGCTGTCCGACGAGGAAGTTGTCGAACGTGGCGTAGTAGTCGACGTTGGGCGAGTCGACGATGAGGCGGTCGTAGGCGATGACCGGGATCTCGCTGTCGGCAGCGGTCTCGAGCACGCTCGTGAGCGTGGTGCCGTCGATCGCGGCGATGATCAGGGCCTTGGCGCCCTTGGTGATCATGTTCTCGACCTGGCTGACCTGGGTGGGGATGTCGTCCTCCGCGTACTGGAGGTCGACGGTGAAGCCCTGGTCCTCGAGGGTCTCCCTGAGGGCGTTGCCGTCAGCGATCCAGCGCTCCGACGACTTGGTCGGCATCGCGACGCCGATGAGGCCGCTTTCGCCGCCACCGCTTCCGCTGTCAGCAGCCGGTGCGCAGGCGGCGAGGCCGGCAACCATGGCTCCAGCAGCGACGAGCGAGAGAATAGTCCTCTTCTTCACTGTGTTTCCTTTCGTTTGATGGACGTCATTGTCAGTTGTGGTGCAGTACGTCTGGCCTCGTCCATGAAGACCTGACCTCTTACCGGGACGACGCCCGGGGAGCTGATGGGAACGGTCACGACAGGGCCCCCTGGGCGGCCTGGCCGTACACGTTCTGGTAGCGGTCGAAGAGCGAGTCGATCGCCTCCTGCGGGATCGGGATGACCGGCCCGCCGGCACGCGCGAGGTGCACGGTGCGGGCGACGTCCTCGACCATGACGGCCGCCTTCACCGCGTCGCGGGCGCTGTGCCCGATGGTGAAGGGACCGTGGTTCTGCATGAGCACCGCACGCGAGCGGTGACCGGTCAACGTGTCCACGATCCCGCGGCCGATCGACTCGTCACCGATGATCGCGAACGGACCCACCGGGATCGGACCGCCGAACTCGTCCGCCATCGCCGTGATCACGCACGGGATCTCCTCCCCCCGCGCAGCCCACGCCGTCGCGTAGGTCGAGTGCGTGTGAACCACCCCGCCCACATGCGGCATATTCCGGTACACGTACGCATGTGCCGCGGTGTCGCTGGAGGGCTCGCGTTCGCTGCCAGGGGTGTCGGGGATGACGTTGCCGTCGAGATCGCAGACGATCATGTTCTCGGGGCGGAGGTCGTCGTAGGAGACGCCGCTCGGCTTGATGACGAACACGTCCGCGCCAGGCACCCGGCCGGAGACGTTGCCGCCCGTCCACACGATGAGACCGTTGCGGACCAGTTCGGCGTGAAGGGCTGCCACCTCGTCGCGGGTTCTCGCGACGGCAACTTCGACCTCGGGGCTCAATGCGCTCATGCCGCGAAATCCGCTCGCTGGCTTGTGCACTGCATGAGACTCCATCGTCCGAGGCGACTATGTGACCGTTTCACATGACGGCTTTCACCCTACACGCGAAACGGTCACATCTGTCAACCGCGGCAGGTCACCGAAAGGTCACGATCGGCGCGTGCGCGGGCATCCCCGCCCCCGCCCCAGAACGACGCACCCCAATTTGCGAAATGACGGAGATCGCCGCCTGTGTGACCAGCACTTCCGCGAAACGGGGCCCCCGAGGGCGCGATACTCCGTCATTTCGCAAATCGGGCGGGGCGGGAGCGGGCGGGCAGCGGCGGGCGCAGGCGGGGCACGGCGGGGGGCGGGCGGGCAGACGCGATGGATGCCCGGGCTCGCGCCGTGAGTACGCGCTACCTGGCGGGGGCAGAGGTCGAGCGGCGCACGACGAGCTCGGGTGCGATCTGACCGTGGTCGACGGTGCCGCCCTGCAGCTCCGTGAGCAGCAGGGAGACGGCTCGCCGCCCGATCTCGGTGAAGTTCTGCCGGATCGTGGTGAGCGGCGGGTAGAAGTGCGCGGCCTCGGGGATGTCGTCGAACCCCACCACGCTGATGTCGCCGGGCACGGAGAGTCCGGAGTCCCAGCACGCGTGGATGAAGCCCAACGCCATCTGGTCGTTGCTCGCGAAGAGGGCGGTGAAGTCGCGGAACCTCAGCAGCTCGAGTCCCGCGTAGTACCCGAAGTGTGCGCTCCAGTCGCCGAGGATCGGCGCGCGCGTGCGCAGGTCGGCGTCATCGATGGCCTCGAGGTAGCCCTGCATCCTCGCCTCGGCCTCGATCCAGTCCTGCGGGCCCGAGATGTGCATGATCTCGGTGTGGCCGAGGTCGATGAGGTGCTGGGTGGCCATCCGGGCACCCGCGACCTGGTCGATGGACATGCTGTGCTCGCCGCCGAGGTCGGCGTTCTGCAGGGTCACGTAGGGCACCGTGATCTCGAGTTCGCGGATCGCCTCGAGCACCCGAACCTGGGGCGCGATCACCACGATCGCCTCGACCGCCTGCATCTGCAACTGGTCGAGCGCCGCCTTGATCGAGGCGTACCCGCTCGACGCGACGCTCGTCACGGTGATGCGGTACCCCGCCTCGCGCGCGGCGTGCTCGATGGCGGTCACGCTGGTGGTCGGACCGTAGTGGGCAGTCTGGCCGCTCAGAACCCCGATGGTGCGCGAGCGGCTCGTGACGAGCATCCTCGCCGCCTGGTTCGGCCGGTAGTCGATGTCGCGGATCGCGTCGAGCACCCGCTGCTTGGTCGACTCACGGATGCTCGGATGCTCGTTGAGCACACGGGAGACGGTCTGGTACGAGACTCCGGCCACGCGGGCGACGTCACGGATATTGGGGGCGCGAACCTTGGGTGGTTCCATGTGGCTCGTCCCGTGCTCCGTTGCTTGTGTACGTTCACATTGCTGGTCCCATTATGCACGGGGGTCCCAACGGCGCGGACGTACGCCCGCGCTAGAGCCCCTGGGCGAGGCGGTAGTAGGCGGCGTTCCAGCGCACCTCGCGCTGGAAGTCGCGCAAGGTGGTGTCCGCATCGATGACCAGCAGCTCGGCGCCGGCGATCTCGGCGAAGTCGCGGAACACGTCCACGCCCACGGCGGTCGTCATCACCGTGTGGTGAGCGGCCCCCGCGGTCAGCCACGCGGCAGCCGAGGTCGCGAAGTCGGGCTCGGGGATCCACACGGCACGGCCGACCGGGAGGTTCGGCATGGGCGCGTCGAGCGGCACGTTCTCGACGACGTTCGCGACGAGGCGGAAGCGGTCGCGCATGTCGCTCATCGCGACCACGACGGCGGGACCGGAGTCCGCGGTGAAGACCAGGCGCACCGGGTCCTCCTTGCCGCCGATGCCCAGCGGGTGGATCTCGAGGCTGGCCTTCTCCGAGGACAGCGACGGGCTGACCTCGAGCATGTGGGCGCCCAGGATCTTCTCCTCCCCAGGCGTGAGGTGGTACGTGTAGTCCTCCATCAGGGACGCCCCGCCCGGCAGCCCGGCACCCATCACGTTCGCGACACGCACGAGCGCCGCCGTCTTCCAGTCGCCCTCGGCGCCGAAGCCGTAGCCGTCGGCCATGAGGCGCTGCACGGCGAGGCCCGGGAGCTGACGCAGCGCACCCAGATCTTCGAAGCTCGTGGTGAAAGCGGAGAACCCGCCCGCCTCGAGGAAGGAGCGCAGCCCCAGCTCGATCGCGGCGCCGTAGCGCAGCGATTCGTGGCGCTCGCCGTCGCGGAGCAGCTCGGGGACGACGTCATACGTCTCGAGGTATACGTCCACGAGCGCGTCGATGTCGGCGTCGCTCGCGGCGTGCACGGCGTCGGCGAGCTCATTCACGCCCCAGGTGTTAACCTGCACGCCGAAGCGGATCTCGGCCTCGGTCTTGTCGCCCTCGGTCACCGCGACGAAGCGCATGTTGTCGCCGAAGCGCGCGAGCTTCATGTTCTGCGCGGCGTCCCAGCCGGCGGCGGCGCGGGCCCAGGTCGCGACCTGGTCGACCACCGCAGGGTTCGAGACGTGGCCGACGACTGTCTTGCGGGCGATGCTCATCCTGCTCAGGATGTAGCCGTGCTCACGGTCGCCGTGCGCGGCCTGGTTGAGGTTCATGAAGTCGAAGTCGATCTCGTCCCACGGCAGCGCGACGTTCGCCTGCGTGTGCAGGTGCAGCAGCGGCTTGGTGAGCGCGCCGAGCCCGTGGATCCACATCTTCGACGGGCTGAACGTGTGCATCCACGTGATCACGCCGATCACGGAGTCGTCCGCGTTCGCGTCGAGCATGGCCCGGCGGATCGCGTCGCTGCTCTTGAGCACGGGCATCCATTCGATGGTGACGGGGATGCCCGCCGCCGAGCCGAGGGACGCGGCGACCTCCCGCGACTGCTCGGCGACCTGCTGGAGGGTCTCGGGGCCGTAGAGGTCCTGGCTGCCGGTGAGGAAGAGGACCTTCTTGGTCTTCAGGTCGGGGATGATGCTCTGGGTCATGGTGTGCTCCTGGGAGGGTCAGATGGCGTGGGCGGCGGCGCGCTCGATGGCGAGGCCCGCGCGGTAGCGGTCGAGGTAGGTGGCGAAGCCGGCGACGTCGTCGGGGTGGGGCTCGACGACGGTGAACACCGCCCCGCGGAAGACGCTCTCGTGGAGGTAGTCGGCGAGGGTGCGGCCGTCGCCATTCGCTGCATAGGCAGCGAGCACGGCCATGCCCCACGGACCGCCCTCGGAGGCGGTGTCGGCGACCGAGACGGGCGTGTCGAGCGCGGCCGCGAGGAAGCGCTGCGCCACCCCCGCCGTACGGAACATGCCCCCGTGGGCGAACATGCGGTCGAGCTGCACGCCCTCGTCGTCGAGCACGGCCATCCCGAGGCTGAGGGTCGCGAAGACGCCGTACAACTGGGCGCGCATGAAGTTGCCGAGGGTGAACTGGCTCTCGTCGGTGCGCACGACCAGCGGGCGCCCCGCGGTCAGGCCCGCGATCGGTTCGCCCGAGAGCTGGTTGTAGGCGAGCACGCCGCCCGCGTCCCGTTCGCCGACGAGCGCCTCTCGGAAGAGGGCGTCGTACGCGGCGTCGGCCGAGACGGGCACGCCCGCCGCCTCCGCGAACCGGCGGAACATCGACACCCACGCGGCCAGCTCGCTCGCCCCGTTGTTGCAGTGCACCATCGCCACGGGGTCGCCCGAGGGCGTCGTGACCACGTCCAGCTCGTCGTGCACCTCGGCGAGGGGGTGCTCGAGCACGACCATCGCGAAGATGCTGGTTCCCGCGCTCACGTTGCCGGCGCGCGGAGCGACCGAGTTGGTCGCAACCATGCCCGTCCCCGCGTCGCCCTCCGGCGGGGCGAAGAGGATGCCCGGCTGCAGCGCCCCGCTCGGGTCGAGCAGGGCCGCGCCCTCCACCGTGAGCTCCCCAGCCTTCCGGCCGGCGGGGAGAACCGTGGGGAGCAGCTCGTCGAGGTAGAGCTGCGGAACCATGGCACCGAAGCGGGCGAGCATCCTCGGGTCGTAGCCGCGGGTCTCGTCGTCGATCGGGAACATGCCGGAGGCGTCGCCGATGCCGAGCACCCGCTCGCCCGTGAGCTTGGCGTGCACGTAGCCCGCGAGAGTGGTCAGGTGGCGGATGTTCGCCACGTGCGGCTCGTCGTCGAGCACCGCCTGGTACAGGTGCGCGATCGACCAGCGCAGCGGGATGTTCACGCCGAACTCCCGCGTGAGCTCCTCGGCCGCCGGCCCGGTCGACGTGTTGCGCCAGGTGCGGAACGGCACCAGCGGTTCGCCGCCGCCGTCGAGCGCGAGGTATCCGTGCATCATCGCGGAGATGCCGATCGCGGCATACGTCGTCGGTGTCTCGGGAAGCTTGGACAGGAGGTCCGCGTAGGCGGCCCGCACGCCGGCCCAGACGTCGTCGATCGAGTAGCTCCACCGGCCGTCGACGAGCTGGTTCTCCCACTCGTGCTCGCCGACCGCGACTACGACCGACGGGTCCTCGCCGACGAGGCACGCCTTGATGCGCGTCGAGCCCAGTTCGATCCCCAAGGATGCCCGGCTCAGGTCGATGTCGCTCATTCGTCCTCGCTCTGTCCGTAGACATTCTGGTACCGGTCGAACAGCCGGTCGATGGCCTCCTGCGGGATCGGGATGACCGGCCCGGACTGCCGCGCGAGGTGCACGGTACGGGCGACGTCCTCGACCATGACCGCCGCCTTGACGGCGTCCTTGGCGGAGCTCCCGATGGTGAACGGACCGTGGTTCTGCATGAGCACCGCACGCGAGCGGTGACCGGCCAACGTCTCCACGATGCCGCGGCCGATCGACTCGTCACCGATGATCGCGAACGGACCCACCGGAATCGGACCGCCGAACTCGTCCGCCATCGCCGTGATCACGCACGGGATCTCCTCACCCCGCGCAGCCCACGCCGTCGCGTACGTCGAGTGCGTGTGCACCACCCCGCCCACCTGCGGCATATTCCGGTACACGTACGCATGCGCCGCGGTGTCGCTCGACGGCTCGTGGTCGCCCTCGACCACAGTGCCGTCGAGGTCGCACAGGATCATGTTCTCGGGCGTGAGGTCGTCGTAGCTCACGCCCGACGGCTTGATGACGAAGAGGTCCGCACCGGGTACCCGGCCGGAGACGTTGCCGCCCGTCCACACGATGAGGCCGTACCGCACGAGCTCCAAGTGCAGCTCGGCGACATCGCGCCGCACCGCGACGATGGACTCCCGGACAGCGCTGTTCACGCGCCCGATGTTACCGGTCACATCGAGTAGGGGCAACCCGCTGATGCGGGCTGCCCGGGACGCCCCTCTCGTGAGTGCGGCCACACGGTCCCTCGCGGGCATCCGAAAGGACCATTCGGCAGCACTCATTCGACCGTCCTGCCTCTGGCGCTCCCGTAAGCCCGCCGAGTTCGCCGAAATCGACCAGAAATCGCCCTCCAACCGTCGAAATCGGCGAACTCGGTGGCGAGTGTGGCACGCGCGACGCGGGCGGCGCGGGCGCGGTCAGCGCGGCGGCGCCGTGGATGCCCGCACGATGAGCTCGGGCTCGAGCAGGGTGCGGCGCGGAACTTCGTCGCCCTCGAGCTCGGCCAGCAGCGTCGCGACGCTCAGCGCCCCGAGCGCGCGGAAGTCCTGGCGCACCGTCGTGAGCGGTGGCAGGAAGTGCCGGGCGTCGGGCACGTCGTCGAACCCGACGACGCTGACGTCCTCGGGCACACGGATGCCCCGCTCGTGGAACGCGTGCAGCAGGCCGAGCGCCATCTGGTCGTTCGCGGCGAACACCGCCGTGAAGTCCGGAGAGACTGCGCGACCGAAGGCGTAGCCGGAGTCGGAGGTCCAGTCGCCCACCGCGGCGTCGCGCACCGGCAGCCCGGCGCCCGACAGGTGCGACCGCCACTCGCGCTCGCGCCCCCGGGCATCCAGCCAGTCGAGGGGGCCGGCGAGGTGCAGCATCTCGCGGTGCCCGAGGCCGATGAGGTGCTCCGCGGCGAGCGCGGCACCGAGCTTCTGGTCGACCGACACCGTGAAGAAGTCATCCTCGGGCTCGGCCTTCACGACCAGGGTCGGGACGCCGTTCGACACCTCCCGGAGCAGGTCGATGGACGACGTGCGGGGCGTGATGAGGCAGAGCGCGTCGATGCCGATCCCGAGGAGGTTGACCAGCGCGTCGTGGGCGGTCACCGAGCGATCGGCCGAGACGGCGATCGACGAGACCGTGTACCCGCGGTCGTGCGCCGCGTCCTCGATGGCGCGCAGGGTACTGCCCGGGCCGTACTCGCTCACGCTGTCGACCACGACGCCGAGCCGGTTCGTCTTGCGAGTGGCGAGCGCGCGGGCCGCGCTGTTCGGGCGGTAGTTGAGCTGACGCATCACCTCGAGCACCCGCTCGCGGGTGGCCGGGGCGATGCTCGGGTGGTCGTTGAGCACGCGCGACACCGTCATGTGCGACACCCCGGCGAGGGTGGCGACCTGGCGGATGGTGGGCATGGTGCGATCCTAGTGAGCCACCCGCGAACCGCCGCTAGAGCCGGTCGAGCGCTTCGAGCACGTCCGCGGTGAGGTCGCCCACATCCTCGATGCCGACCGAGAGACGCACGACGTTCACCGGCACCTCGAGGTCCGTGCCGCGAACCGAGGCGTGCGTCATCTCGGACGGGTAGCAGACGAGCGACTCGACGCCGCCGAGCGACTCCGCGAGCTGGAACAGCTGCATCGACTCCGCGAACTGCTTCGCCGGG